>OLGY01000308.1_pt1 | contig 37906 bp, 24 predicted proteins | sample 1605951 | NCBI WGS metagenome assembly OLGY01 (sample SAMN03283280) | human gut metagenome | biome: human-associated habitat; material: feces | host: Homo sapiens | place: Peru | collected 2012
TCCTCGCGGAGCGTTTTTTACTTACCAGGACAATTTCAACGAAATTTCCTGGTAATAAATATCAAAAACAGCCCGACGATTGCGCCTGACTGTCTTTAATTACAACCTATTTTTCACACAACTACGATTCTTCCCTTTAATTACACCATAATTTTCACACAACCATGATTCTCCCCTTAATATCCCCATTTTCTCATAAATTCATCCATTAATGCCTCATTCTCTGCTGAGCGCTGCTGCACATCTGATAAAACTGCATCGCTCTGTCTATTTGCTCTTGCGACAAATTCCTCGTCGAATTCAAGACTGGCTGCACACTGTGCTAATGCTTTTGCATAGGCCTCATCACAATTTTCAGGAAGTAAAATTCCTGTTGTGTTATAAGCTGATGTATAATAAGTGTCTATTCCTTCCATAAACATGTCCATATATCCCGGATCAAATATCGCTGTTGAAAGTGTAATTACTGCTTTTTTTCCTGTAGCTGTACTGCATGATGCAATCGCTATACTTTCAGGAAGCCCTAACGAAGCTAATTTTCCCTGATATGCATCACAACTCTTTATGGAAAGATTATTAAGACTTATAAATGTAGGATTCTGACCTATATACTGTTGAAATTCAATACATTCACTCCAGCAATCTAATATTCCTTTTGCAGTTTTTTCAAGACATACCGGTGCATGAGCAAATGTCTCGTCTCCTGTACCTGTTATCGGCGCCCACTTCTGCCATGATGCTTTTGCCTCATATGATTTAAGAAAAGGCTCTAATTTACCATATTGGAATACCATCATACTCTCGTCCTGTGGATTGTAAATGTTATACCAGAAATATACACCATCTCCGCCTGTCATTATATTCCAGCCCTTTGGTACTAATATTGAAAAGCCATCTCCTTTATAAGTCTCAAGTTGTAATGTGCTTTTATTATTCTTACTGCTGCCCTTTTTATTACTCTTCTTATCATTTGATTTGTCATTCTGACCACTATCATCACTATCTTTATCATTATTATCATCATTGCTATCATCATTATTGTCATAACCACCATTTGAATTATTATCCGTATCTTTATTTTTACCCTGATTAAATATATTATTTACCTTATTATCGTCTCCTAATCCTCCGACATCACTTTTCTTACCACCGCATGATGTAAATAATGTTAATGTTATTGCCATTGTAAGTATTAATGCTAACTTCTTTCCTGTTTTCCTCATATTGACCTCCATTCTTCTTAGCCAGCTCTAAACGACCATAGAATATCACTATATAATGTTTTAAGTTTCTCTGCTTCATCAGTTATTCCAGAATAATAGATTCTATATATAACTCCGTTAGAACCATCTGCACAACTTAATGAAAGAACTCTGTCCTTGCCTTCATAATTGTATGAGATATCGACTGTTTTAAAATCATACCTGCCACTGTCAGCCCTGGATATCTCGCTGACTGTATACTTGATATCAGAATTGTCTTCTTTCAGAAGTTTTACGAACTGCTGCATATAATCATCGGCTGAATTAACACTCTCAGTACTGGTATTAGTTATTTCCACCATAATAAATGAATCATCTGACAATTCCAATCGAATAATGCCACCCATATCCTCAGGTTTTTTATCTGTGATTCCTGTTCTATATAAGAATGATATCTTATTAGTTGTATCTGAATATTTCTGATATGACGGCATATCCTGTGGCTCACTGTCTATACTGAAACTGCTTATGCACTGCTCGGCTGCCTTTGTATATTTATCTTCATTAGAAACTGCATAATATAAAATATAACAGCCTGCATTTGAACTATTCTTTGAACCATTTATCAGATATAGCTTTCCACTTCCCTTAAATCCATCAGTTTCAATCTGTATAGGAAATCCATAAGCCAGATAATTGCCAAGTTGTTCTTCTGAACCATTATTTATTGTGACTTTGTCTACACCTAATTGGCTTTGAAGCAGTCCATCTACTTCTGCTATCCTGTTTACAAAATCATCTGCATCATATATGGCAGCCCCCGTAGCATCGCTGTTCTGATATGAAGCAAACAGAATAATATTGTCGCTCTGACCGTATAGACCTATTGGTATCTCCTGCATTTGCAAGTCCGCAGGTACAGACATTGAGATACCTATTTTATCATTAGAAATGGAACTGAAATCTTTATATTCTATGGTATCCGATGTATTATTGCTATCATTATTACCACTATTATTTCGGTTAGAATATGCTTTGCTGTCGAAACAGAAGCTCTTTATGATGCCAGCTAAGACTTCGTCCTCACTTCCTGTATGGTTACTCTTAATCGTGTATTGAACACTGCAATTCTTATATATCTCTATATATCTGTCAATTACATATGTTGAACCCTCACTTTTTATCTCGGCTCTTAACATATAAAGTGTCTTATCTCCAATATGTACCTGTGAAATCTTCTTAAATGAAGCTTTCTTATATGACTTTTTCACCATTTTCTTATAATCTCTAAAATATTTCTCAGGCTTTATCTTGCCCTTGGAATAATAAATCATAATATATGGTGGTTCGCCCTCTTCAACTGTGTACAGGTAAATGTTCGAATTATCTTCGACTAACTCAGCCTCTGCATTATATACAAATGAATAATTATCATCAGCATTCCCATATACTTTAGTATCATCAGAAATATTTATATCCTCATTACTGATATTCTTGCTGTTAATCACGAAATCTCTCTCATTAAATGTCACTAAGCAAAATATCGTAACACCTGTAGCTATTGCTACAATTATGAAGATTATTATTAATATCCATATTAGTTTTTTATGCTTTTTCAAATGCCTTCACCTCCTAACTTACATCATCTAAATTTGTTGTTTTACCATTTTCTATTTCAACGGCAACCAGATAATCTGTTCCCGAAGCCCAGCCTGACCTCTGATATCCGTAATTCTGTACGCCCTCCTCTGTCACATGTCCATATATAAATGCATATCGCCCAGCAGGAATTAATACGGAAATTCTTCCATTTACATCAGGACATACTGAACTTTCATATGTAAGACTTCCATCACTTGCAACCGAATATACTCCAACGAAATCACAACCCTGTGCAAGTTCATCTGATACTTTAATTTCGAGTCTGCCACAACCTGATTTCTTTGTATCATATGCATTACTGTTTCTGTCACCTAACAGACCTGCTGCCTCAAATAATTCAGTAATTTTATCAGAATACTTATCTAAACCATTTATCTTGGCACTAAATAATAAGCACGCATAGACATCATCATAATCTGAAAGCGGTGTAATTAATTCTATCGATGTGTACCATAATTTACTCTCATCTGAAAGACTCATTCCATCTTTATATAACCGGTATGCAATATGCGATAATAATGAATTGTTCTGATGCACACTTCCGTTATCATTATATTGATGTGGTGTAATTACATTTGCACCATAATACTCATCACCCACATATGCAGGCTGTTTATACAGATTAGGATTACTCATAGAACGTAGTGTTTCTCCACTGTTCTCGGCTAATTTCCAAGAACCGTCAGTTGTTGCATTTGCTCGCATTTCCATTATATTTCCCATAATATCACTGTATGCTTCGTTAATTGCACCCGTTTCATTTGCATATTTAGTTCCCTGCATAGAACTTCTGGTTACTCCATGGGTATACTCATGACCTACTACGTCAAGTGCCTCTCCATATCTGTTTGCCTGACTACTTCCAAAACACGCCCAGCCATTATTCACACCATAAAAGCACGCATTATTCTCAGCCTCGCCTTTCTCATTACACATATTTACAGTAATAAGTATAGGGGTTTCAAAACCATCTATTGACCTAATATTCATATCAGCATAATAATCATAAGCACGAATGTAGTTATAATATGTTATCAGATAATTATCATCCCAACCGTTGTTATCATCTGATGTTATGAAATCTAATCTGCCATTGTCATAATTAAATGCAGCATAATCCGATACCATAATTTTTCTGTCAATATCCGCCAGATAATATTTACCGTCCTGCGAATTATATGCTGTAGGTACTGTGATTTCTAAGGAACTTCCATCATATAACTTAACCTTTCCTGTATAGGTACCAGCCTGAAGATTCTTAAAATAATCCTCTGTCTTGTATGCATCATCTATTGCCGAACCTATCGAGGAAGTTGGAACCGATGTCAGATATTCGCCTGCATATGTTACAAAATGTTCAATATATGGCATATCAAATGAAACTGATTGTTCAGGATTAGATGTATATACAACCATACATTCAACTGTTCTGGTATTAAATGTAACTGCTGACTTCTGCGTATAGTCTGTATAATATTTAAAATCTGTATCAGGATATTGCTTCTTAACTATACTTTCTGCCTGCGCTACACTTATAAATGTCTTTTCTTCTGCAATACCCACATCCGGTGTAAATGAACACGACAATCCCGCCGCATATCCCTCCGGGTCAACAATAACTTTTAAGGTTGCATATTGTAATGTAAGTCCACCGTATTTCTGTTGAAATGTATAATATGTATATCCTTTACTATCCTGCTCACCAAATACGCAGAAGAATTCAGAACCCGCTGACAATCCAATTAATGAAGCCACTCCGTTTAATGATTCAACTGCATCTTCGTAGTCATTTATTTTCTCATCATAGTATTTGCCAACTAACGTAGTAACATAATTCTCATCACTATATACAAATACTGCCTTATTATCATTCATTTTCTGAATATCTGTCTCGGTAAGCTGTACAGTATCATTATATTGCTTATCTACTGTATGCTTAGTCTCTTCTGTACTCAATGTATGTTTGGGATATTCTTTATCTTCACATCCTGCTAGCAATATAAGCATTACAGACATTACTATAGCTAGAACTCTCTTCTTCATTAATTAACACCTCCATTGCCATAATTACTAACATTATTATCTTGATTTTCATAATTACCCGCTTCATCTATAGACCAGTCATAGAAAAATGCATCATAACTATATCTGTCTCCCATAATTTCTTCTATAGGAAGTATTTTATAATCTTTCGTGATTACACTCGCAGAACATATATTTCTCACATCATCATAATAATTACTTAGAAGTTCTATCTTTCGTAATTTCATATGATGCATACTTCCATAGCAAGGAAGATACTGTGCATACGAACCATCCTGATTCTTATATGTATCTTTATCAGGTGTTAATACAGGTTTTCTGGCATATATAATTTCATAAAACGCACAATTTGTCATAACAATATTACTGTTAAATAATCTTATCGGTGTCTCATTTCCCATAGCTGACGTATCTATGTCATATCCGATAAATTCTCTCCATTCTCCATCAAAATATATTCTCCCTGCACTATTTTCATCATAAAAATTTTTTTTTGGTTCCACCATACTAATCTTTCCATTCATAAATACAATATAAGGAGTTGTATCATGATAATATTTATCCAGATTCATATAGGCTTCTGTACAATCTTCAAGTGTTTTGCCATCTGACTGATACCTATATACTTTTGCAAACATAGGATATTGGGCTGTATCTATCTGTTTTGTCGTAAATGGACCTGCTGCTGAAGTCGAGGTTAATTTATAATTATGATGATTCCTATACTCCACTTCTAAACCCTGACCATCATATTCTAATTTACAGCTTATAATTTCGCCATCTTCCGGAAGTGTTCCTACTAATCTGCAATTTTGCCCATTTGACAGCTTCGCCTCTAGATTCACTTCATAAATCTTGCCACCTGAAATCATATTGTAATTAGAATTTGTATACTTATAGAATGCTGAACTTCCAAAAATAGAATCGGTATCAACGATTCCCTCTCCCCCTGTAAATGTAGGATAATCTGACTTATCAAAATCAATTCCACGCTGTTTTAATAATTCCTGCTCAATATTCACAGGCTCGGTATCTGTTTTAGAATCCATATTATCAGTACCATTTTTATTTGTATCTTTATCACTATTATCTGTGTTGTTGTCATTCGAATCTGTATTATCTATATCTGTATCTGAAGATTTATTATCTTTATTTGAATCTTTTGTCAGATTACTAAAAACATTTTTTCCCTTATCACCTGCTCCTTTATTACTCTTATGTCCTCCACATCCTGACATAAACATCACTACTGCAATATTAACTATCAATACACTTATAAATTTTTTTCTTAATTTGTAACTAGCATTATTCATAGGCATCTCCAATCTTCACTTTTAACGTTCCGATAAGTTCACATTATGTAATTTTGTGAACTGTTTTGAGATATTATATTTTATTTTCCTGATAATTTTAATGTTACAAATGTCTCTTTTTTATTTTTTCGCGATTTTAGGGGTATTTTACACAACTTTGAGAAAGAATATTGTAAGACATACGCTACGCCACTTTTGTGTAACTCTATATGACATTTTGTATACAAATGCGTGCATATTCTCTCAGAGCGTTTTTGTATATAAATTACAATGGAATTTTTTATCTAAATAAAACCCTCCAAATAGCTAGTGTCAACTACCTATTTGGAGGGTTTTAAATATTCATTATATATTTTCAACTTTTTAGTTATAATTTTAGAACCTATTATACACACAGATTCTTTTTTACAAACGCAACTATTTCATCGTTAACTTCCATTATTCTTTCATTTTTCTCCATCTCTTCGAAAGACAACCATTTGCATCTGGCACCATTAATTACAAAACTATCCTCTATCATATTATCAGGAATTGTATGCAATATTATTTGTCATTATTTCTTCGACTAGCTGAATAATTTTTATAAAATCTCTTTGTGATAATTCACCAATTCTACAATCCATATTCCATTCAGTAAGCCTAACAATCCTGTCAATTCTAGACCAAGATTTTTTCCTTATCTGAATATGGAAAATGTACCCACCATACATCTCCAATATTATACTTTCCCATTTTTTATCACCTCTTGCTCGTATATTTTATCCCATTCATCATCTTGAAGCCACTCATCATCTTCCGGCAAATCTTTAATATCAACAGCATACTTAAGAAGATTTTCACGATTTGCATTTAAAAACTCTTTAAATTCTTTAATTGCTTCTTTTTTATCCATGAATTTTCCTTCCATTTATGTATGTATATTGTTATTATTTCCAATGATATATAAACTATTATACTTTTTCTTTAAAATAGTGTCAACTGATGCGTGATAATATTGAACATTCTGCCTAACTTACACACTCGCTGAACTATCATTATTTCTAAAGAACTGCACAACTAAGTCTAAGTCTCTCTCGTAATCTTCAAATGATGGATAATACTCATCTGGTCTGAACATCTCACTAACCTGAGTCTTATTCATACTGTCAAATGTCTTTAAGTCAACAGGTTTAGAAAAATAATATCCCTGTCCGATATCACAACCTATCTCTAAAAGAATATCTTTCTGCTCATCTGTCTCGATTCCCTCTGTTATTACAGTAAAGTCAAGCTCCTTAGCCATTGCGATTAAGTATCTTAGGATTGTAAGTCCCTCTTCACTTTCTGAATTCTTAGCTAGGAATGAACGGTCAATCTTAATTCTGTCGATAGGGAAGTCCTTTAACAGGTTAAGTGGTGAATTCATACTACCGAAGTTATCAATACATAATATAAAGCCTTCGTTATGAAGTCTGTTTATGATATCCTTAGTTACAGGATTATTTGTAAGACCTTTCTCCGGAATCTCTAAGATAATATACTTCTTATCGATAAGATACTGGTCTCTTAAAGCAACCAATCTGTCAATAAATCTTCCATTATTAAGATGCGAAGTCGAAATATTGATTGTAACAGGTGTTGGTTCAATCTTATTATCAATCCAACGTCTTATTGTCTTCATACATTCTTCCCACATATAATAGTCTAACTTCTGAATTAATGATGTACTCTCGAATAATGGTAAGAAAGCATATGGTGACATAATACCCTTACCCGGATAATCCCATCTTACCAAAGCCTCCGCACTTACAATCTTATATGACTGCAAATCATACATAGGCTGCAAATATACTACGAATTTATGGTCCTCTAGTGCCTGCTCCATTTCCTCACTCATTTTCTTGTTATTCTGGAATGTATCCTCAAGCTCTGTTGTAAAGAATTTGAAACAGTCGTCATCACTCTCTTTAATGAATTTCTGCGCTAATTGTGCGTAGTTTATCATTTCCATAATGCTCATACCCTTATCTGTCACTTTATAGATACCATATGCCGTCTTAATTTCTACATTACTATCATATTCTAAAAGTGTATTATACATTCTGTTAATACTGTTTGTCACATAACTGTCTGCCTTGTCCTTATATAGAATACAGAATAGATTTGAGTAAATCTGTGCATATATACTTGTACCTGATAATGATTTAAGAGTCTGTGCGGTAAAATATACAACTTTATCACCCTCTGTGGGGCCAAATAACTGGTTAATCTTACCGATATTAGAAATATTGAAAGCAACCAGTGTGAAATTAGAATGTTTATTCTCTTCATTCTTTAATTCTTTCTCCGCTTTTTCAAGGAAATAATCAATATTCCAGATATTAGTTGTCGCATTAAGATACGCTATATTTCTTAATTCTTCAATCCGTTTTTTAGATTCCTCTTCATGCCTGTGAAACTGACCTTCTAATTTATCAAAAGCATCCGTTTCATATTTGTAATATGCCTTCATTAAATCATATTTTTTATAAATAACTATAATGGCAATAATTGCCACACATAATAATACAAATAGATACAGCACTATTTTTCACCTCCATTCTTCGTATTCTACATATCAGTCTTTAACTTCGTTACAGTGAATATAAAGAAGTCAAACCATGTCTGTTCTTCATCTGTTTCAGGTCTGTCCGCATCTTTGTCATATGGAACATAAGTTACAGTAACCTTATAGTTTGTAAGGTCCTTATCTGTAAACTCTCCTGCTTTCGCCTTAAGATTCATATTCCACTCAGTAACATACTTCGTACCGTTTGTACCATTCTTAATCTCATCAGCTGTAAATTCTTTTGAAGTTATTATAACATTCTGATTCTCATTCTTGTTCACTGTTATATTCTCAGATTGTAATTGTGTACCTGAATCATCATATAACTCGAATGGCGAATCATCCCAGTTAATAATCTGATATTCACTATTACCTGCACTTTCGATGATATTTCCAATATTTGCATTATAATCTATATCCTTATCATCATCATTATTACCTGACTTCTCAACCTTTTTATAAACTCTATAGGTTGCCATGTATTTCTTATCAGACCATTCAGCAATATCTGAATCCTCTTTTTTCTTATTAATAAGATTACTAAAATCAAACTTGTTTGTAAATGGAATTTCGTATTTCTCTTTAATATTATTATAAAGATTAATTCCAAGACTTAAGATATCATCTACTGCTAAAGCAACTGACAAGTCTTTAACACTTTCACTGAATACATTATTAGAATACTGTCTTATCGAACCACCGTATGACTTTGTACTCTCTTCATTCAGATAATTAGGATCATCTGAACGATATAACTTAAGCATAACTGTGTAATTCTTACCTGCATACTCATCGATATCTGCTGTTGAGAAATCAAGTGAAATATTCATCTGGTTTGACATTGAAATATATTTTTTCTGTGGTGGATTATCAAGATATTGTGTTATCCATTGACTGTTAACAGCATCATAATCCACATAATAGTACCACTGTCCACTATCTTCATCATAATGTATCCAGTTCATATCCTCTACTTCATCATTCTCTGCTACATTATAATAATAACATTTACCCAGGATATCTTTCTGTACAGTATTCATTGCGAATTCTTTACCTGAATCCTTATACTCATAAATGATAAGGTTATTATCAAGAACTGTCTTCGAACCACCATTTACACTGATATTAGTTCCGACAGGCCATGCAACTACTTTACCTTCCTCATCTAAGAGAGTTACCGATACTTCAAGATATTTATCAGTATTAGCACTATCGATTGTGTTACTTACGAATTTCTTCTGCCAGTATGGGCTAGGTGCTTCAGAATCATAATCACTTAAGACTACCTGGATATTCGAATTAATTGTTACTTCTTCATCAGCACTAATCTTACCTTTGACATATGTTACACCATCAGTTCCCATTCCATTACTATCGACACCACCGAACTTAATAATTGGTCCGGGAATACAGGTCATATCCATTCCTTTTACGTCGCCTCTTACTTCTTTATTGAAGAATTCATCAACGATGATATTATTTGCATCTTTAGCTTCCGTTGCTATCTTTAACTGGAAATGAATATTATTCTCTGTCTCAGCCGGCTCTACTATAATGAAATATCTTTCAACACCGATGCCTTTTTTATTATTGTCATCTTTATAAGTCCATTCTCCAGGCTTATAATCATTTCCTTCTTTGTAACCAATTGAAGTATATGAATTAAAGCTTAAATCATCAGATATTCCACTACTTATGTTTCTCTGCTCATAACTGTTACCGTCCTTATCCTTGAATACTTCGAACGGAATCTTGTTATTATTCTCTAAATTATTCTCAACCGTATAGTAATATGCTATACCTGTCTGATAATCTATAAGTGTCATCTTCGTTCCAACTGTAAATGAATCAACACCACCGGCATTCTCAGCATAAATGAATTTATGAAGCTTATCATTTAAGAATGCCTTATTATTTCTTATTCCATCATATACGAATTCCGAATAAATTGTATAGATACTATCGTGCGAAACCGTTACTTCATCTTTATATCCAATCTTAGATGCATTACTTAATGAATATTCTTCATTTGATAATACTCTTATATAAGAATCAACGGTAACTTTTTCCTTAACAAATATAGGAATATATATTGTCTCTTCTCTGTTAACTGTTGTTCCGTCTGATGTTGCCACAGGACATGTATATGTATAACTCAAAAGTGTTATTGTATAAATCTTTTTCCCATTTCCGGCATCTATATACTGGTCATAAATTGAATTAGCAAGACTTAATCTGTTATAGTTCTTGCAGATAATACTTGTAGACTGATGTTCTGCAAATCTTGTATCCGTATTATCTATCTTATGAATAGAACCGTCTGTATCAATATATGCATTTTCACAAGTTATCTTCCAGAACTTATTCAATGTGGAATTATTAACATTTGCATTATTATTTCCATTTAGTGTATTGATTACTGTATCAGATACAACACCACCTCCATTAGTAAGAATAGCTGCTGCATAATTACCTACTGTCTGTGGCTGTAAACCATCGATTATAAGAACAGGTACACCATTTAAAATATTAGCAGGCTTACCATTTTCTTTCACATTATATGTGATGTCATAATAGTTATTATCTGTTTCACATAATGAATAATTACTATTATCATTATATTTCATATACATATTTAATTTCTTGCCTGTTATATAATTATAATTCTTAGTCTTAGTATCTGTTACACCATTATTTAAGTTTCTGTATGCATCTACATTCCTTGCAAATAATCCGAACTGATAATTAACTTCATCTGAGATAATTAAGTCCTCACTTATATATGACGGATATCTGCCTGTAACACTTGTCTTAATATCGTCATAATCACTTCCTGTTGTATCATCAAGATATACTATATGACAATACTTTCTGTAATTATATGGATTACCCTCCTGATACGTTACCGTATTAGGTGTAGTAGTTGTCGCATAACTATTCATTGCCACATCTATTACCGGAATAGAACCAACTTTATCCTTATCGGTTGTTACCTTAGGATTTAAGATATATACCTGTCCATTCTGATTATTCTGTGAATGTCTTCCGATAAACTGACCAAATGCAACTGAATAAGCTGCAATTGTCGTATCACTTAAATCATCTATCTCGTCCCACGATACAGTTGATGGATTAGTCTTATTAGATGTCATCTTTACAAGCTTAACATCTTTACTATCAAGCGTTACATTCTTCCATTTATTATTTCTGTCATCATATGAAACATCATAATAACCTATACTGTTATTCTCTAATGTAACATCAGGAAAATATACATTTGTATTAGAAGAACTATACATATATCCTATAAGTCCGCCTGATGCTACTCCTCCTTCAGTCTTATTTGAACTCTGATATGCTTTATTATTTCTTCCTGTATAGATAAGATTGTTCTTAACCGTTACAGAATTAAATGTACTGCTTACATTAGCTTCCGGCTGATATACACCATATAATCCACCACTGTAAATATTCACATTACTATCAGTTCTCATCGAATATATCCGGTTATCAGCTACCATTATAACAGCAGGATGTGTTTCTGATACTCTTGTATATTCATTTCCTACAATACCTCCTGCATATGGTGCTCTGATATTCACTCCGGTATCAGTAGATGTATCCCAGCTGTTAGTCGCCTTATCATATTTTTGTCCAATACCTATATAACCATCCATATACACTGAAACATATGCATATCTTGTATCATCAATTCCAGTAGCACCCATAAGTCCACCTGCATACGTTCCGCTCTGTACCAATGATTCTCCACCATTTTCAGAATATACATTAATATTCTTAAAGGTATGCTGTGTAGATGAGTTTGTTATCAGATATATTCCACCTAATACGCCACCTGCTGAACTAGTTGATTTTTTAGCAACTACCTTAGTATTAATTACATCGATATTAATAAAGTTAGAAACAGGCCAGCTCTGGAACATTGTACCATTATTCGCATATATATATCCGACAATACCACCGATTTTATCACCATTTACAGATGTTATGGTAGAATTTCTTATAACATCCTTAGTTGATTCTCTTCCGATATTAATTTTCTCTATCATAGTATGACCTATATAACCACCACAATTATTATATGCACTGATATTCATTCCTGATAAGTCACATCCATAGATATTAACAGTATTATCTTCTCTGAATCCTGCACCATTATTAGCATTAGTACATGATACATTATATAATCTTCCGATTAATCCGCCGTTATTTTTCCTTGCATATTCTGTACCAATAGTATTAGTTCCGGTAAATGTTATATAGCTTAGGTCAACATAGTCAGCTCTCGCAGAACCTATAATTCCGCCATCACCATCAATTCCGGCATCTGCTGTATGCATCTTAGTTCTTGTACCATCAACAGATATATCGGATAAATTATAGTTAGTTACTACTACATTTCCACCATATATTCCTTTATTTCTAGGTGCATCAATATGCCCAAACATTCCACCATGTGAATAATCCTCTACAGAGTTAACTGTATTATCAGTACAAACAGTAAGATTAGATATATGGCTTACATTACCATCTGCATCTTTACCATCTACAGTAACATTACCAATGGAAGCATATTGTGAATCATAATCACTATATGGATTATATCTTGTACCTAACAGGCCTACAAAGCCGCCTCCGTAACCTTTATTCTTAAGCAGAATATCTACATAGTCAATATCACAGCTGCTTATATTAATTTCGCCATAACTCATTACTGTATGCCATGCAAATAAATTAGTACCTATACTTCCGACTAATCCACCCGCTCCAACAAATCTATAGGCGCCATACCTTGTGTAGTAATCTGTACTGCCAAGTTCTGTAACACCGATATGATTACCGTTAGTACCTTTAAGATTACAGTTTACGAAATCTATATCATTCATCTTAGAACTGTTAGCATCTATCCATTCCTGTGTGAAATAAGTAGAATAACTTAATGAGTTGTCGATTTTACCAACTATTCCACCGACACTTCTATATCCTGAGATATCATACTTAATTAAATCATCATTAATAGTTTCATCTCTCTCCCAGGTAATATTATGAAGCTTCCAGGCACCCTTCATAAGTCCTGCAACACCACCTGTAGAACAGGTATGAACACCTGCACTTGTAGGATATACCGTAGAATTATATTGAGACATAATAGAATATTTATTAGGATTATATACAATACTATTCTTAATCGTAAAGTTACCAATTTCTAACTGCTTATCTGATACATTCTCTGCTAACTCTCTCTGCGAATATACAAGCTGGTTAAACATACCACTGTACATAACTTCATCATCATATGCTCTGCTGATATAGAATTTAACTATATTACCATTACCATCGAAGTTGGCTCTGAAGTCCGAATAAGTATAAGTATATATTCCACCAATTCCTTTAAAACTTAAGTCATATAGACTTAAATCATATGTCTTAGGTGTATCATCTGTATTCTTAGCTAATACATATGTTGTAGTATAATTTGCCACTTTTGCATCTGTCTTATTGACATTTGATACTATACAATTGAATATTTTATCTTTATTTTCCTTTTTATCCTTTTCCTTTACACTTATAGTGGTTAATGTTCTTTTATATGCTGCATAGTTCTCATGTACATAAGCTGGATTATCATATGCAACTCCACCTATAGTTGATAAATTCGTATAATCAATATACCTATACGCGATATAAGGATACAGATAACCAATGTCATCTGACTTATTATCATCATAAGCCTTAGCAAATATTCTATCTTCGCTTGTAATGGCATCTGTAGTTCCGACATTATCATATGCTGCCTTTCTACATCTGTTCTTATAACCATAACCTATAGAATGATCATTATTCTCACAATAATATACTGATAATGAATCACTGTTAAGTGCCATCGTTAATATTTCCAAAGCCTGTGTATTATTTACATTAACTGTATATAGCTTGCCTGTAGCATCAGCATTAAATGTAATCTTCTTAGTATCTTCTGATGTTCCATTAGTATTCTCATCAAGCACATTGCCATTAACCATATGGAAACCATTTACAAGTGGATACTTATCACTATATACACCCGTAAGTCCCATTTCTGATTTCTCCAAAGTGTATGGATTAGTTCCTGCTTTATCGTTATATTTCTCATATACTACATAGCCATCATATACGGTTCCGACATACAGACCAACCGATTCTCCGTATTCACCTTTATAGTTCGAATTTGAATCATACGAAGCACTTGTTCTTACATTAATATCTGAAACATTTGCACCAAGCTTATCTAACACATTCTCAAAGGCTGATGTAACTATATTAGATATACCTTCTAATATAAGTGCGTTAGTCTTTTTGGTTGTATAGTTCTCAAAATGACACTCTGAAACTGATTCTTTATCCTGAGTATTTCTAAATATCAGTGAACCATTCTCAACCATTCCGACATAGCCGCCAAGTCCCTTGATATCATACAGAACATTACTGCTATTCTTGATATAAGTATTAAAATTAACTCTTACATTGACATTATCGATTATATTGTCACCACCAACTACCTTAGCAGCTACACCGCCACCATATTCAGTAACATTATAATATGCATTAAGGTCATAATTCTGACTATAGATATCTAAGTCTTTAACAACTGCTCCACCCATATACTGGATAAGTCCAAATGTTGACTGTGCCAACTGTGTAGGTGTAGTCGTTGTACCTGATACTGTTAACTTAGTTCCCTGTTTAGGTAATGTTATCTTATAGTTCTCTGAATCTGATTTAGTACCAATAATAACTCCTGCAAAAGGATAAGTTTCTGTTCCAAGTCCACAATATTCTCCGGCAATATTCTTATCATTCATATCATCACTGACACCAAGATTAATATCTGCCGTAATCTTATAATAAGCAGTTCTTAAATCATCTCTTGTAGGAAAGCTTGCTGTACCATAATTAACTGCACTATGTTTCGTATCTGTTCCATTTAATACACTACATTCATTATGATTAGCTGAACTTCCACCTAAAGGCACTACCTGCCATACTCCTGATGTATCATCATTAGAACCTGTCCCTTTGAACATTGCTTCATATTCGTTCTTACCTGTAAGATAGAGATATAAAGTTAATAACTGTTTAGAATTACTTATAATATATGGATCCTCATATGTTCCACAGCCCTGTGTGATATTACCATTTCTAGGATTAACATATATATTTCTCTCCATATATATATAAGGAATATATCTTCCGTTCTTAGCATCATTAATAGCCTCATCTAATGAGTCTCCGTCTGTTCTGTCTACATCTGAATACTGGACACCATTTTTAATCTCATCACCAAAAGTCACATTTTCTTTATCGCAATCATCTTTAGAAAATCTGTATGATACATAACTGTTATTAATCGTTAAATCTGAAGTAAATTTATAATTATAGATATATGAAGCATATCTGAATACCTTACCTGTCTTGTTATCAGATAATTTCTCATCTTCTACTTTCATATTGACAAATGATATTACAGTATTAGTATCACTATCATTACCAGCATTACCAATAAGTGCTGCTGCAACTGGTTTCTGACCATCATATCCTGTTGTCGTTATATCATCAATTGTTGTCCTTGTCCAAATTGGATTATTATATGCATCGGTTCCTGCATGTGCAAGCATTAATCCCGCACCTGTACTTCCATAATTTGCTACCTTAAGATTATTAAATACTATATTCTTAAGATTTAAGGTGTTAGTAGTACATATAGAAGAAATTGCACCTGCCTTATCCCCTAAGTTAGCTATTGAACCGGTTAGATATACATCTTTAACTGTAAGATTACCCGAAGAACTGTTGAATAATCCTGCATGCATCATGTAATGCTGTGAACTATTGTCTGTATTTCCTCTGTATACAATATTTGTACCTGATGTATTAAGTGCTTTTTCAAGATTATCTATCTCTTCACCATATAATGTCACTGTATGATTATTGAAATTCATTACCATTGTTCCCGCCATTGGTGCAGGATAGTAACTGTATCCATTTAAGTCTAAATCATTGTTAATATTATATGTTGTAAAATATGCACCACCAGTAAAATATGTCTTTATAAATCTGCTGAATGTATCTCTTGCATATCTTGACACTGTAAATGTCATAAACTGCTTTTCATTATTGATTGCACCATTAGTAATCGTCCAGTCTGTGCTGTCACCCGTAAACAGATTATAATAATATCTTGTATATTTATTCTGTGTAGTAACTACTTGATTCACATATGAACGATATGTGTCTGTATTGTCTGTAAATGAATTAAAGTCTGAATCAATAATATTAACGATACCACCAACGTTGTAAGCTTCATCTATATTCTGGTTTTGCTTATAAATATATTCGACACCATTAGATGGTTCTCTAAGTTTTACTGTCAGACCAACTATCTCATCAAAATTTGTATAGTCCGTCTCTGTTACCTTACCATCTGTTGCTATTTTATAATTCTCTATTGTAGTGATTGCATTCTGTCCATTTCCTATTAGAAACGAGCAATATGTTGCTCTAAGCGTTTGCTTAAATTCACTCATATCAAAGCTTTCTAATGATATATCTTTAAGATTAATTCTACCATTCATAAAGCTTACAAGTCCGCCTACTACACCACGACTCACTATCTTAGAATTACGAACTTTAAGTCCATCTATTGATACATCTGCATATGCCCATGAGTAACCTAATGCACCACCTATAGTTACAGTCCAGTTACCACCTGCATCAGTCATATCAATATCTAATCCATCTATTGTGGTATTCTTCATATTAATACTTGCATATGTGTCATTACCTATATTAGAAGCCTTATAATTAACATTACCAGTATTACCAACATCACAATAATCTCCTGATATAAGACCAATGAATCCACTTAATCTTCCATGGATATAATTATTTGTTGCTCCATATGAGAACAAGCTATTAGCTACTATCTCAGTTCCTATAGTAGTATCTGTTATATTCATCTCTTTAACAATTGATGAAGAATTAACCCTCATCCATGCAATCATTCCACCTATGAAGCTGTTATTTCTTACAGCACTGAATCTTGGTGCTATCGTACTGTTAGTACATTCATATGTTGCCTGTTTAGTTCCCGGATAATATAAGCCGAACATTCCACCATAGCAGTACATATAGCCATTATCCCACGTTGTATAATTATATGTTGCCGTCTTAATACTTGTATAAACATTTACATTATCTATATTGATATTTCCTGAAGCGTATGCTGCAAGACTTCCTGCTGCTGCTCTAACCCTGTAATTTCTATCAACTTCACTTATACCATATGCCTGAAGATAATGCAGATAACCTGTTATATCCAGATTCTTAAATGTGGCATTAGTGGCATTAGTGAATAATCCACCATATTTCTGCTTAGATATGAAATCAAGTGTAATAACAGGGTTCTTTCCATCTGTCTGTACACCTTCGAAGCTTCCGGTAAATGCATATCTGACATCATCATTTCTTACGAAACCATGTATACCTGCCTTTTGTAAGTCAAGGTCTGTCATAATCTTATAATTATATGATAATATATCTGTCACTTTTGGAATAGTTTCTCCATCATCTACAAAACAGTTGCCACCGAACTTAGGATATCCGTCATCATTATTAGCTGTATTGCCTGCTACTGCAAGTCTTAAGGCATCACCTAGGGAATCTATTATATAATTACCATCATCATCTTTAGTAATCTTACCCGTTACGACATTATCATAAGCATTATCAATCTGTAATACACTTTCAACATTTTTTAATACTGAACCATAATTACCAATATCATCTATACAATACTTAGGTGTTGAATTTATATCTGCCCCCCACCAATTAGAATACTTTATGTTATCGGCATCAAACTCATTAATGGTTCCATCATCCTTATATGTTATAGGTCTGGTATACACGCAATCTGTGTCTTCATAAATAAAACTTCTGTTTATATAACTTGCTAAAAAACCTCTGTTTCCTTCCGTTCCTAATAATACTATAGAATTTGCAAATTTTTGTGAATTAGAATATGTCTTATATGGAACTTTACTTAAATCAATTGTTCCCTGCATAGCCACAACAGTATTAGACATTACACCAAATAAACCACCATGATATGAATTAACATATTCAATGTAGTTACTCATTACATTTATATTTTTAATCGTAATCTTTGTATTCTTATGTGTATTATTAACAAAACCTGTTCTTGCAGCAATATCTCCGACTATGTTACCACTTATAGAGTTACTGTCCTTACCATTAGACCCACTGATATATACATAATTAAATACTACATTTTCTATCTTAACATCTGTTCCTGCTATTTCACCTGCAAGTCCACCACTCTCTGCCTGTGACTGATAATTATTAACATTATTATTATAATAGATTAGGTTTACATAATAGCAATTATCTCCACCTGCCCCAGTTTCTTTAGCATCAGTATTAATATCGTGAATATACACATTTGATGCTCCGGAATCTATAATACCTACGAGTCCACCACGTTTATTATAGTTCGTACTTGCGGTTGTAATTCTGATATTAGAAGCTGTAGCTGCTGTCTTATTAGATGACTTAATATACGAAATCTCTAATTTACCATCTGAATTATCCTCATCACAGTAGAACTTACCTATGACACCACCTGCCGCAAGGTTAATTGCATTTGAACCATTAGAATACTGATATATATAAGTACCTGAATTCTGTGTATAGTTTCTAACTACAATCTTTGAATTATTTGCATAACCGATAAGTCCTCCTGCATATCTTAATGCAGAAACATTACTCTTCTGTATGATTTCACCATTGCTGTCTGCATAGACTTCCGCATTGTCTACACAACCTATTAATCCACCTGCAGTATATCCATATGAACCATTAAAATAACTTACACTACTATTAAGTGTAATTGCATTAGTATTTGTAAGTGTAACTTTCACACCATTACCAACTCTTCCGATAAGTCCACCCGCTGCCTGCGTATCAGATGTTGCATAAGATGATATTGTCATAGTAGTCTTAGGTATACTGTTTATATAAAGATTAATCTTACCTGTGATATCACCTATAAGACCACCTGCTGTCTTACCATACATATTACTTGTAATTGTTGATAAATCGATATTATTTATACCATCAAGGTAGATATTAGCTGTCTCATCTTCCCCCTCTGCAACTGTACTGTTTTCATTAATCTTCACATATGAAAACAGCCCACCTGCCGCCTGACTTGTTGAGGCAATTGTTCCCTTGATCTTTACATAGTAGTTTGAATTCTTGGCATCACCCATATACACAGTACTGCCCTTATCTATTACGAGGTTTGTAGCAAGCCCCGCATTAACAGAATTTCTATAATTAATCGTTACCGAATAGTTCTTATTACCATCTTTTCTACCTATCTTAGCCTTGGATGAAAGCCACTCGAATAATACCACGTTAGTACTTACCACACTACTGGTATATAACTGATATATTGTTCCTGAGAATGGGTAACTCTCATTACCTATCTTAATATTAGTAAGTGTCCAGTCATCAAACTTAGATTCACGTCTGTATATAACGAATGTCATATTCTCAAGTGTACTCGTCTGGCTAATTTGTGCTAGTTTAGTCCAGTCTGTCTGTGATTGTATATAGTAGACACCACCTTTAACGAAATTCTCTGCCTTAGTTACCTGTACTCTTGTATTCTTACCATCAACTAATTCCACATCTCCCTCGAGAACTTCGCCCTGACCTACTACAGTAGTATCTACATTAGCTGTAGGTTCATCACTTATGAAATTATCTGTATCATTGTAAACCGTATCACTATTATTAGAATTATCCTTATTAATAAATGCGTCGTTATTCGATTTATTATCTGCATTACTATTATTTACATTATTCTTAGAGCTATTATATCTGTTGTTCTTATTAGAATTATTCTTATTGCCTGATGTTGTAGTCTCCTGTGTAACATCTTCTGATGAAGTCGTAGTATTATCTTCTTCGTCCATTATAGTTGTAGTCTCTTCATTATCTACATCTATAACTGTATCAGGTGGAAGTATATCTTCATCTTCTATTCCTGCCGCAGGTTCAGAAGTATCGCTTTCAACCACATTCTCATCTGAAGCTTTACCACTTTCAATGTCAGTTTTCCCCTTATCCTTTACTTCTCCTGCTTTCGTTACTATCACACTATTTATATACTTAAATACTGACCGATATCCATATACGTTATCAAATCCTATAACCATAGTTATACATAAAATTATTGCAATTATCTGCTTTGTTCTTCTGCTCATAGACTAGCTTCCTCCATTTTTTAAACAAAACGATATCTCAAAGATTTACTCATTCATTACTGTTGTAACCAGATCTTCAAACCACTTTCTACCTGTGGCATTAGCAGGCTGGCTGTTTAATGCACTCTTGAAATCTGCTGTTCTATAGAATGTAATATCAATGCTGTAGTACGGAAGTACACTTATTATCATTGACATTGTTCCATCTCCATTATCTATAAGATATTTGTCATATGTGACATTATCTGTCGGTTCTCCTTTTGCCTCTGCCTCGGCAATCGCAGCCTGCTTAGCCTTCTCGTCATGTTCTTTAGCTGCTAAGTAACTTTCATCATACTCATCTATTGTAAGGTAATTCGTATTCCATGTTACCTTAATCTCCTGCTTAGATGCTGTTTCTTCATCTGTTACAACATCACCAATTGTCTTAATGTTGTATACATATCCTGACAAGTCTGTTACAAGGTCCTTCCACTTACTATCATTATACTGCTCATTATCCTGTACCTTGAACTTAGCACTATCGATAGACATTTTTACATCAGTTATATGTCCCTGAAATATGCCAAGAAGTCTATATTCCTGATTATCATCTTTATCCTTATATACATAATCAGGACTTATAGGATAAGCCATTACCAATACTCTGGCTGCCTTATATACTTCCTGTGATACCATAGATATCTGTACTGCAAATGTATCTGATCTGAGTGTGCCACCTTTTAAAGAGCCTGTAAGCTCAACCTTACTTCCTTTATTATCAAGTCTATAAACTGTACCATCACTTGATACAATACTATATTTTGCACCTATCGGCTCATCTAATAATACACATTCTATTTTATATTCAATATCTAATTTATTCTCATTATACAAAATATTATTGTCATAATTTCTGATGTCAAATGAAAGTGGTAAATTTGTAGTGGCCCATGAACCACTGTTTGTAAAAACATTAATTTTATTAATCATTTCATCATTGCCGACAATATCATCTATATTAGTAATACCTGTTGATTTCTTTAACTTATCACTTCCAAAATACAGATTAGAAGCAACAACTATTCCCTTGTTATTTCTTGAGGCATAATATTTACCATATACTATACCTGTTATCCCTGCAAGTGCTATGCATACCAATAAGATTCCTGCTATTCTTCTAATTTTCTTTTTATTTAGTGTTTTCTTCTGCCTTGACAATTCTCTTCACCACCATCGTTTGCAATTAACTATATTCTGTTTAACTGTGTTCTGTTTAACTGTGTTCTGTTTAACTGTGTTCTGTTTAACTGTGTTCTGTCTAACCACCTATATGTCTAAACTATTATTTACTTTTCAACTGGTTTAGGCTGTTTAGCATTAACTACTACATATACAAGGTCTGTCTCCTTAGTATATTTACTGAAATCAACACCATCCTGCCATGATATCTCTAATAGATAATAATCATATTCATACTGACTTACACCATCTGTATTCTTATACTCAAGTGCTAATGGATTACCATTTGTATCATTCTGATAAAGAAAATATTTTCCTTTATTAAATATACCTGAACCATCATTACCAAATAATTCATTTAATCTTGTAGCCGTCTCGTCTCTTGTATAACTAAGTGGTGCAGCACTTGTCTCACCATCTTTAATCATCTTCTGCCAATATACATTATCGACACCATCTACTACTATTCCGTCCTCTGGTATGTCTGTCTCATCTGAATATGATGATTTTCTCAATTCATATATATTATAATTAACTAACAAATTCTCCGTATATATGAATTCCAGATCATAATTAAAGTTCGATTCTCTCGCAATATCGATTGAACCGTCTGATACATCATCAGGTTTCTTATTACTTACACAGAATACTATCTGCTTAACTTCTCCCGGATGAATGTTACCAACTGAGAACTGTAATGAATTCTTATCATCAGGATTAAGAAGATATAGGAAATATGGTGTCATTATCTTTATATCTTTCTTGTCGGCATGATTATCTTTCGTGTAAAGATACCATGAGAAAGTTGCTGCCAAAGCTAAGATGCATACAACCACTACCGTAATTATAATAGGCTTCTTATGTCTCTTCTTGCCCTTACTGCTTTGGCTTTCCTCATTATCATTTTTAAGTATTTTCTTCATCTTTCAACCTGCTCTCTAATCATACATTAATCTGTATTGCTAAATGTTTCTCTTCTTATCTGCTTTCCTGTATCTAAGTAGTATTATCTATTATCTGTATAACCACATATTTGGCTTTGCTATCTTATTTTTATTTTCTGAGTGATTCTACATCAAAGTGAAATTTCAGACTCTGGACGTAGTTACCAATATAGGTATCGTCCCAGTCATATGCTTCTATACTCTCACTTATCTCTCTTCTGATATTCACGATTTCTTCGTTCTCATTTGTCATTGTACTAAATGTATATTTCTTGAACTCTTCATAGAAATCGCTGTTCTCATTATATATATCAAGGCTCTCTGGTATATCAGTGAATTCATATGGCCAATACCAGTAAAGTGTTACATATTTAATCTCATTCTCGTTAACGTCTCCTTTTATTCCTTTGAATTCGTTATATAAGAATAGACATTCATCACTATATGGTATTACATCTTTATATTTCTTGCCGGCATCATCGTATGTCGCATAGAATTTCAGATGACTCTCCACTAATTTCTTAAATTCTTCCTTAGTAAGACCTGAGCCGATGTCTTCATATCCATCTATTAATTCAATTGATGGTGTTATGCTGATTGCATAACCTGTAGTTCTTGAAGTCTTAGATAATATCTTGAACTTTACGGTGCCATATGCACCAGGGGCTAAAGTATTATCTTCTATATTTTCCTGTTTAGCTATATCCAAATCAATTGAATACTTAATATTATCGTCTGTTCCAACACTCTTTAACGGAGCATAATTCTCATCATCTATCTCACCGGCACTTGCTATAGTTCCTAATTCGCCGGCACTTGCTGTATTCTCATCATCTATCTTAACCCACACATATAAATCTCCCAGATCATCTGCCTTAATATCCATCTCTTTAATAGAAGCAGGGGTTATGCCTTCAAACCACGCAACTGTCGCACCGAACATAACTACAAGTAGTACAAGACATAGAGATACAAGCATTACTGTTTCCTGTTTAAATATATGTTTCATACTACTTTCACTTCCTTTCAATTCTTAACATTTCTTATCATTATCTGTTACTTTATTATCTTTTGACCTGGCATTTACCCTGGCTTCATTATCTACTTTTGATTTATCATTGGTTTTTATCTTTATTTTCTTATTTATTTTACTATTATCATTTACTTTATTATTAGGTTTTGACTTCGTTTTCTTATAATTCATATCACCGAATACAAGTATCTTCATAAGCTGCTTAATATATGACAGCAGACACAATATTAGTGGAATGATTATAATTACGAAATAAACCATACTGTTTGAAAGCTTGATTATCAGGAAATTGATTGCCTTACTAAATGGCACTTTACACACATATTTACCAATAATATCTTTCTTTCTTACTGTCTTATCATCAGGTGATGAAAACTTATCACCCTTGGTTATGAATACAATTTCTCCATTTTTATCTGTTTTTATCTCATATATTCTATGGGTGTTGTATTCTTCATATATTCTGTCATCATGTGATATAAAGGTTATTATATCACCGGGTTGTAACTTATCCGGATTAGTTTTCTTAACAATGATACATGAACCCGAAGCAAATGTCGGTTCCATACTGTCACTCACAATTCTTAAGAACTTATAATTGAATAACGATACTGACTGATATTTGTGTAATGAATATAACATTATGCATAGAACTGTGAATACCGTAACGAATAATACAGTTTCAAGGGTATTAAAAATTTTTTCGAAAATCTGTTTATTATTACCACTTTTTATTCTCTTATGCTCTTTCATTAATATCAACCATTCTTAAATTATATACTTATTCGCTACTATCCGTTTTGGGTCTGTTACTCTTTCTTCGTAACTTCTCTACCTCATTAGCTTCTCTTTTCTTTCTCTCATCTATTGCAGTTAATTCATTGTTAATGAGTCTTTTAAGGTTATCAATAGACATTCCACTGTTATCGACTATCTCTTCTAATGACTGTCTTATATATTTAACATCAATATTTTTTTCTTTTTTCTTCTTATTAATGTCAAGTTTATATGGATCTTCAACCTGATTATGAAGCATTGCATAATTAAATATAAATGAATCATAGATGTCTTTCTCAAACGCCTTTGAAATTACAGGTTCACGCTTAACTAAGTCTACTGTATATCCGACTTTATTATAACTGTAGATAAAATTCCATAACTTATAACATGCTTTGTAATACATATTCTTCTTTATGGCATTAGTCTTTACAATTGGATGTCTTACTGATGGCATAGTTCTCATTTCTGTAATAAATTCTGTAGATGCAAGACCATTTACCTGTCTGTGTATCTTAACAAGTCTCTGGAATATGTCATCATTATCTTTCTCATTCTTCTCATCTGACTGCTTATCTCTTATATTAACCTGTAATTTATAATCCACAGTTTCGGTATAATTATCAATAATTGATTCCATCTTGAAGAATGCACCCAACTCATCTTTAGTATTTTCAAAGATTACATTATATCTCTTATTTACAAAATGCTGTAATTCTGCGATTAATGTACATATGAATCTGTTCTCATAAATGTTAAGACTCTCTTCCTTAAATACATTTAAGATTCTGTTAGGAATTACTGTTCCGTCCTCATCATATTTATCTATAAGATTACTGTGCTGTATGAGGTGTCGCAAAGATTCTGTCGTAATATTTCTAGCCATTGCCATATTAACAATTTCTCTATCCTCTTCTATGAACTTTCTAGGATTCATCACAACATGATGCAATGACGGAAGTGCCTCTTCAATTGCACTTATCCATTCCTCGTCTATATTTTTAACTAATTTCACATATTTGAATGTACAAAAGTTTGTACTTGTATCTAACAGATTATAGAAATATTTATAGAAATTATCTTCTTTAACAACTTCCCTGTCCATATTATGAATCTTGTCATATACGTTCTGAACTACGTCTTTCTCTTCGTCAAAAGGCCTCAGCGATTTATCTTCCTGTTCATTATCACTTATGTTTGAAATATCTTCCACTGATTTACTCCTTTCGCATTATTCTGATTCTCAGATATCTATCTGTATATTGTTATCTTACATTGCACCACTCATTTTCTTAAGTCGCTGCAAATATTCTTTGCTTATTCCAAAATTCTCTTCGCCAAATGCATTGTTTAAATAGATGATAAGTCCGTCTAACTCATCTCTGATGAAACCAAGTCCGAGTGATTCAAATTTTCTTAAAATTTTCTTCGCAAACATAAAGTCAATACCATCGATTTCTGTTCCTCCACATGCCACATAACATGGAACGAATTCTTTCATCTGACGTAAGATACGGTTACCAAATGTAAGTCTGAAATGTTCGATAAGATACTGATCAAGTTTATCAAGTTCAAGTAAATATTCATCTGAAATAGGATATTTAGCTTTAGCTTCCGCATACATTTCTTCCATATGAGCAAAACTTAATCTCATTGGTTCTGTATCAGGTGCTTCGAATGCTTCTGCTCTTGCATCTAAGTCGATTGGAATAGCTCTGTCATACACCTTATCTGATACTGCAAAAGTAGAGTCATCATTATTAATTGTTCCAACATACCATACATTTGATGGTATCCACACTTTACCCTCTATCATCTTGGCAGGATCATTTGCTGCCTGTGAAGATACAACCGTTATAAATCTCTCATCTTCTCTTGGCAACTCAAGAATAGATAACATTTCCGCGAAGTAATACTCAACTCTTGCAATGTTCATCTCATCTAAGATGATTAATTTAAGTCCATCATGATACTGTGCTTCATATAATGTCTTTAAGAAATCTGTCTCTGTATATTTCTTAGTGAAATCATTATAGTAACCAAATAACTCTGTTCTGTCTCTCCATGACGGTTGTACAGAACAGATAAGACTTGGGTCCTGTAAATATTGTCCTAATGCATATGGAAGTGATGTTTTACCTGTACCGGAAATACCCTGTAAGATAAGCATCTTAGCTGCGCCAAATGTCGCAAATACTTGTTTAATTACTGTTAAATCATAGTATAAATGTAATCTCGAAGCTGCATAGTTTCTAAAATTAATACATATCTCTTCAAGTGACATTGTCTTATTATACTCGTATGGTTTGTAGTCCGGTGCAAGGTACACTCTGTCCACACTTGATAATCTTGGAAATCTGAGTTCTCCTGTTTCGACCACTTCAGGTTTACTTTCATCCTTTTCTTCGCTTTCCTTCTCAGGTGTTACCAATTCCACCTTAATTGTATCCGCCTCAGCCTGACTAATCAGCATTTCTTTAGCCATTGTATCTGCAATTTCTTCATCAGTCATATTATCTGGATTCTCAGTTCCGCTATATAGCTTATTAAGTTCCGGATTCTTCTCTAATAATTCATCGTTAACTTTTAATCCCATCTCTGAAATCTTCATTGCTAATATCTTGTCTTTCTCATAATTAGCTTTCATAATTTCACGTTTAAGGGTTACAACTTCATCTTTCATCTTCTCATATTCGACAACGGGTACTTTAAATCTGAACAACACCTTAAGTCCCTTAAATATAAGGTAAAGCACTAATGCAATAAGTATATATATAAGAATATGAGTAATTATATATGCAATCCAGCCTAGTGGTGATAAATCCTTATAATATGTGCTGGAAAGCTTCTGGTAAAACTGAATGTCAAGTATTCCGAGAATACAATTCTTAAATGCTATACACAGATTGTATACATTGTCAAATATTGACCTCATAAAATTATAAAAATAATAAAAATAAGCATTCATTTAGCTACCTCATCATATGATTCTTTAATTTCCGTTTGTAATATAAGTAAGATTCTCTGTTGAAATAAACTGTATCTGTCCTTTCATTGTATCAGCAGCAATCTGGTTTACACAGTCCACATCTGTTCCTTCAATCCACATTCTAAGAGTACATTCAACATCATCGCCCTCTTTAATTGTGCATATAGAACCTGACTGCGCTTCTGTTCCTTCCTTGCCATCTCCTACGAAACTCTTTGTAGAAAGCTGTTTTAATGTTGTATATTCTCCATAAGTTTCGCCATCTTTGTTTGTATATTTTACACTATTATTTTCATTAGATGCATTATGTTTCTCTGAATTTGGTTCATATATAACTACATCACCTGTCTGGGTATTCTTAAATTCAAAACTTACTCTTATAGAATAGGCAGCTGTCTCTCCTGTTGCATCAGCTTTCTTTATAATAAATGTTCCTGTTGACTCATCAAATTCTGCTCCGTCAATCTCGTCCTGACTCATTCCTATGAAATGAATATCATAATACTTTGCTTTAGTAGAATCAACATTATCATTGCCCGCTCTTAAGAAGAATTTCTTCTCATAGATATATTTAGTATGAAGTTCTTTATTCTGGTTTTCATCATTCTCGTCAAGATAATCTAAGTGGTCAACTTTACCCTCAAGATATACAGGTTTGAAGAATTTTAATCCATCTTGTGTTGTTACGGGGCTTAAATACATCTTAGCTTTATCTTCATCAGATACTCCATCGAATAATCCTATAGCATCTTTATATTCTTCCGGTGTATCTGTATTATCTACAACTTTAACATTCGATATCTGTAAGTTACCCAGCGTATCAGCTGTGAATTCTGCACTAACGATCTTAGGTGTGTTGGTAAGTTTATACCATGCATATGATGCAACCGATATTACTAATACACTTACTATTATCATCGAAATTGTCATTATTAACTGTTTTCTTCTTTGTCTTTTTTCTTCACTTGTCTTTTTGTTTTTCATATTCTCACTCTACCTTTCTGGTTTATCCCTGCTTTTTATCTTTTTATTTACTTATAATACCTTTATAGCCTTTTAATACTCTGTTACTTTATCGGTATTACTATACTGCTATTACTTAGATTAATTAATTCTTCTTCTCTGTTGAAATGAACTGAATCTGTCCTGCAACCATATCTGAAGCAATTGAGTTAGTACAATCATTATCTGTACCCTCAATCCATACTCTCATCGTAACTAATGTATCTTTATTTTCATCTAATGTGAAAAGTTTCTCTGATTCATTTGCCTTAGGGCTATTTACAAATGTTCCATCTGCATTTTGTTGATACAGATTAGCATATGTTCCGTATTCACTTCCAATTCCATTTATCGCTCTGTTTGTATCACTGTTATGTGTATTACAATTTGGTTCATATACATATGTCTGTCCATCAGGAAGTGTGAAGCTGATTCTTATTGTATTTGCTGCCGTATCTCCACTACTGGCTGGCTGATATATAAAGCAGCCATTTGTTCTATTATTAGACTTTACACCATAAAGTGCTACATCATATGTTCTCTTAATCTCTGCTACATTATTCTTAGAATTACTTCCGGCTTTTAAGTAAAATGTCTTCTCATAAATATAATACTTAGTCAGCTGCGTTCTGTCTGTAAGCTGTGTAACTGAATTAACTGTGTTAGTAAGTGAATCAAAATTAGGTATATAGAAATTCACTCCGTCTTTCGATGTTATAGGACTTAAGACAATACTTGACATCTTAGTTCCCGTTGCATTATTAAGATTAAGTGAATCTGAATATGTTCCTGGTCCATTACCAAGATCGTCGGCTATCTGTAAATTGCCCTGATGATCTGCAATTAATGATAAGTTCTCGACTCTTGCCCTATTACTTATTGTAAACCATGCCCACACACCTACATTTGCTGTAAGCACAATTAAAAATGCAAGAAAATACACTCTCCTTTTTGGTATTTTCTTCCTTTTCTTATTATCTTTTTTCATCATAAGCCTCCATTCTTCTCTTTTAATACTCTTTTAAATATTTAATCTTCAATGTAATCAAATCCCATATAGACTTCAACCCAGCCACCGATTATGTCATCTGTACAGTCAGGATCTTCACCTTCATACCACATTACAACAGTATATTTATCTACTTCTTTGTTTTTTATCTGTTCTCTGACTCCATTACATATCGTCTTATTTGAAACGAATGGCTTTGCTGTCAGTTTATTTGCAAAATTTATATCCTGTGCATATGAAACCTCATCTTTGCTTATTCCTGCTTCATCATTGCTTACATTTTCATATTGAGAAGGTATCGATGCAACATCTGTAAATGGGAATTCATATATCGAATATTGTTTTTCAGGCTCTCCATCGCCTCCTAGCATCGCATATGTTGTCTGCTTTCCGTTTACAAATACCATTACCCATAGTGCTTTCTCAGCATTTTTAGATGAACGCCTTATATTAACCGACCATTGATAATCTTTCGTCTTACCTGTTTCATTCGTAAGATAAAATGTATGTGCAACATAATTCTGTCCATCATGTACACCATCGACTTCATCAACATCATTTGCTATGTCAAATACATTAATATTATCTGCCACAACTGCTTCACTTCTTAGGCAGACTAACTTTTCTTCAAAGTTATCTCTGTTAGCCAGATAGAAACCGTCCTTTGACATATTACTGTCTAAACTTATAACGAATTCTCCGGCTCCTGTATAGAAAGATGACAGTATAAACAGAATCGTCAGAATTGCGGTAATAATTATTACGCCCTGCCATGCTGCTCTTACCCTGAACATACTTCTCGTAATACTTACTCCACCCATATACCAATGTTTAAATCTGTTAAGCAAATCAAATCTGCTTAAGAATGAACGTCTAATCTTTTTGCCGTCCTGATTATCTATGTTATCCTTACCCCGACCTTTCCTGTCTTTATTCTTTTTTTTCTTGTTATCTTTATTATTTTTATTGATTTTATAATCGTTTTCTTTATTGTCTATATTATCATGTCCCGTTTTAGCTTCAGGTTCACTTACTGTACCTGTATCACTCATATATTACCACCTTCTTTATATTTTCTTCATACTTGCTCTAAATAAGTCAACTAACTCCGGATCAAATTGTCTGCCCGATTCCTTAGTTATTATCTCTATTGCTTCTTCCTTAGATGTCTGCTTCTTCTTATATGGTTTCCAGCTTGTTATTCCATCATAGGTATCTGCAATAGCACAAATTCTCGCCTCATATGGTATCTCCTCACCCTTTAATCCTTTCGGATAACCGTTGCCGTCCCATCTCTCATGATGATACAATGCAACGTTCATAAAATGCTTCATAACTGCATTATTAAAAGGCTTCTTATAAATGCTGTCCATTGCCGGAATCGCATTTATAGCATGGTCCTTTATTAACTGAAATTCTTCATCTGTAAGTCTCTCGACCTTATTAAGAACTGCAAATGGAATATAGACTCTTCCAATATCATGATATTTAAAAATATCTTTGCTATATTTTTCAAATTCATATCCAAGTTCCTTATGAATCCTGTCAACATCTATATCATAGATAAATCTGAATAATATCTCTGAATAATCACCAACTCTATGCATATGTTCTCTGGTCTCTCTTGGTATTACACTACACAAACTATTGATTGTAGGATAACAATCTATCATAGTACTTTTCATCTGACTCTTGTCACATACAAACAACAGTTTCACCTTCTTTCGCTTCATTTCACCCGCTTGTGTTCATTAGTTTATACTAAATATTGACATTTTTCAATTATTTTTACCATATTTTTGAATTTCATTTACAAATTCTGCCATTTTATACTCATAAATTGATATTTTACATACATAATTATTTTTAAGTTCTTGTATGTTTTTATTACAAATGGTATTCTTATTCTATAATTCAGAGCTTTTTATATATAAGCATTGAATGAACTCAAATAATCAAAAAAGCCGAATTAAAATAACATACAAAAGAAATGAGGTAATTATGAGTATTAAAAGTATTTTCTATAAACAACGTGAGAAATTCGAAAAGCAGGCTGATAAAAGAGACTTAGAATTTAACTTTCCGGACAACATACTTGAATATAAAGACATTTCTTATTCAAATGATGGGCTCAAAGAACATAGATTAGATATATTTCGTCCAAAAGATATGGAAAATGTCATTCTCCCTGTAATTGTTAATATCCATGGTGGAGGACTTATTATGGGAAATAAGGAATTTAACAGATTCTTCTGTGCAAGACTTAGTTCAATGGGTTTCCTGGTATTTAGTGTTGAATATCGTCTTGTCCCCGATTGTATGATTTATGAACAATTATCAGATATCACTATGGCAATGAATTTCATCTCCGATAACATAGCACTATACAATGGCGATACTGAACATATTTATGCTGTCGGCGACAGTGGTGGTGCATGTCTGCTTACATATCATACTGCTGTTGATAATTGCGAGAACGTTGCTAATGCAGCAAATGTAGAACCCTCTCATCTTAAAATCAATGCTCTTGGTCTTATAAGTGGTATGTTTTATACAACACGCTTTGACCAGATAGGCTTGTTCTTACCTAAATATGTCTTTGGTAAGAATTATAAAAAAGGAAATTTTGCCAAATATGTTAATCCAGAACACAAGGATATAGTAACTTCGTTGCCACCTTGTTTTCTGGTAACAAGTACTAATGACAATCTTTCACACTATACATTAGATTACGAGAAAGCCCTTACTAAATATAATGTTCCACATAAGTTATTGAATTTTTCTAAGGATTCAAAACTAACACATGCCTTTAGCGTTTTCTATCCTTTCTTAGATGAGAGTACAGCTACAATTGAAAAAATGGTGAATTTTCTAAGAAAATATTGATAAAATTCAACTTCAGAACAACGCACAATAAGATATGCACATCTATGATTATTGTGTCAAAATTCACTCTAAAAACTACCACACATAAAAATATCCAGAGGCAGACCTGTCTCCGGATATTTTTATGTGTGCGAGGTGCTACACACCTTTTGATACCCTGTTTTTTAATATTTATGTTTGTAATCTCTATTTTTATTCAAATGGAACTACTGCTCCATCGTATGTTTCATTGATGTATTCTTTGATTTCATCTGATTTTAATACTTCAACTAATGCTTTGATAGAATCTTTATTTTCATTGCCTTCTTTAACTGCTATTATATTTACATATGTCTGTGCTGCTTCTGAATCTGCTTTTTCACTTGCAATTGAATCTTTTCCTACTGAAAAGCCTGCCTGAAGTGCATAGTTACCATTCAATACAACAAATGCTGTTTCATCAACAACTCTTGCTACCTGTGCAGCTTCAAGCTCTACAATTTTAACATCATATGGGTTATCAACAATATCATTAACTGTCGCTTCAAGACCTACACCATCTTTTAACTTGATAATTCCGTTATCCTGTAATAACTGTAATGCTCTTGCTTCATTTGTCGTATCATTAGGAACTGCGATTGAATCACCTTTTGCAATATCATCTAAAGATTTCTTCTTACCCGGATAGATTCCAAATGGCTCATAATGTATTCCGCCTGCATTTACAAGGTGTGTACCTTTTTCTTTATTAAATGATTCTAAATATGGAATGTGCTGGAAGTAATTTGCATCAAATTCCCCACTCTCTACAACCTGGTTTTGTTGAACATAATCATCGAATACTTTAATCTCTAATTTGTATCCCTTCTTCTCTAATAATGGTTTAGCTTTCTCTAATATTTCAGCATGTGGTGTTGCTGATGCTGCGATTTTAATTGTTTTATCATCTTTCTTAGATTTCCCGCAGCCTGTTAATGAGCTTGCTAATATTACACCTGTTAATGTTACTGCTAAAATTTTCTTAAATGTCTTTCTCATATTCTTGTCCTCTTCTTTCTCTATTTATTTTATATAAAGACTTATCAAATAAGTCTTATAAACTATTAAACTGCTAATTGTAATAAATTATATTTCTAGGTTATGTCTGACTTTATTTTATTAAAGTTCTGCTTTGTATTTATCATCTAATTATTTACGTTTATCAAGGCGATTTGCTATTAACATTCCGATTGACTGGAATATCTGAACTAATACTACAAGTAATACTACTGTAACAATCATAATGTCTGTCTGATATCTGTAATAACCATATCTTACTGCGATATCTCCAAGTCCGCCACCACCCACAGTTCCTGCCATAGCTGAGTATCCAAGTATTGTACCGATTGCTATCGTTGCGCCTGTAATAATAGATGTTCTTGCTTCTACTAAAAGCACTTTTACTATAATTCTGAATGTTGAAGCACCCATAGATCTTGCTGCTTCTATAACACCTGCATCTACTTCTTTTAATGAAGATTCAACCATTCTGGCTATAAACGGAATAGCTGCGGCTACAAGCGGAACTATTGTAGCTGTTGAACCATAACTTTGTCCTAATAAAAGTCTTGTAAATGGTATCAGTAATATTAACAGAATTAAGAACGGGATACTTCTTACGATGTTAGCAATTATATCTAATACTTTGTATATTACTGCATTCGGTTTTAATCCATCCTTGCCTGTTACACATAATAACACGCCCATTGGTAAACCAATCAGATATCCAAAGAATGTAGAAACTAATGTCATATAAAGTGTTTCATAAATTCCTTGTTTTATCATTTCTATAACTTCCGGAGTAAACATCTTAAGCACCCTCCTTCCACTTTTCGTCAATGACTTCTAATTCTATATTTCGTTCTTTCAGATATTCCTGTATCTCTGAAAGTCTTGTGAAATTCTTCTGAAATTCAAGAATCATTTCACCTTTTGCCACACCACCAACATTTTTAGTTGATGCTTTTAGAATATTGACTGGTTCATTGAATTTAAGAATCATATTTGCAATTACAGGCTCAAATGCCGAATTTTCCGAATAAACAATTCTTACTCTTGTTCCATTCTGTATGCTATCTACCACATCATAACTTTCTTTATCTGATAAGCAATCACTGTCTGTGCTCAGAAGTTCTTTAGCAACATCTGACTTAGGATGATTGAATATTTCAACCGTATCGCCCTGCTCTACGATTACTCCCTGTTTCATAATTGCCACTTTAGTACATATCTCTCTGACAACTGACATCTGATGCGTAATGATTATTATTGTTATTCCAAATTCTTTATTAATCTTCTTAAGCAATTCTAATATAGAAGATGTTGTCTGTGGGTCTAATGCACTTGTTGCCTCATCACAAAGAAGTATCTTCGGATTAGTCGCTAATGCTCTTGCAATTGCAACTCTCTGCTTCTGTCCTCCTGAAAGCTGTGCCGGATATGCTTTAGCCTTTTCTGAAAGTCCTACTATATCAAGAAGTTCTTCTGCTCTTTTTCTCGCTGCTTTCTTAGAAGTGCCTTGTATATATAAAGGAAAACAAATGTTGTCAATTACTGTTTTCTGCATTAAAAGATTAAAATGTTGGAAAATCATTCCAATGTTTTCTCTTTTCTTTCTAAGCTGTCGGCCTGATAAAGAAGATAATTCCTGTCCCTGGACTTTAACTGTTCCTTTAGTCGGACGTTCCAAATAATTCATACATCGGACAAGTGTACTTTTTCCTGCACCGGACATTCCAATTATTCCAAAGATTTCTCCTGCTTCTATAGAAAGACTTACATCATTTAAAGCATATACTTCTCCGCCTTTTGTCTTAAAGGTTTTATATAAATTCTCTATTAAAATCTCAGACATTTCTTTACCTCCATTTCATTTTTATTTTCTTTTCATATTTCATCATTATAAATCTATTGGAACGTTTATTATTACTATTCCTATATGTTTTATATGATTTCTTATGTTTAGTGATTTTACATTGAACAGCACTAATTGTCAACTATATTTTCTGATTTGTATAATATGTATTTCCTATGGTTTGTTATAGTTTTAAACTATAACGCTGTGTCATCGCCTGCTATCTCTTCCTCAAGCTGCATAAGTTGTCTCGATAGTGATGGTTCTGTAATATGTCATTGTCTATATAGACGTTAAAATATTTATTATATCTATAATTCTACTTTATTTTTTTACAAATATAATTTAGAATTTAATAAGATTCGGGTGTCCATACATTTGAATATCGATAATTCCACTGCTAAATCATATAAGCAGAAAGAAAAAATTAAAATCGATACCACTCCAATTACAGATTATCTAAAAAGTATTGATATGACTACTTTAGCTGCCGAAAAACCTTATTGTCTTACCGGACCTACTGAACCCGTCAAATTCAAGTGGTATTCCAAAAAATTATTTCTCACAACTGCTGTTGTATTCGCTCTTTATTCCATAACTTTCTATCTCACTTGCTAATAGCGATTTCAGATTTAAATAACAGAACCTTTGAAAAAGATTCCTAACAAATTAAAAGCCTGTATGTCAATTAAAGACAATACAGGCTTTTAATCTAAGTACCTATTGAAATAAATATATACAAATTTTAGAATGTTGCATTAAAAAGTACAAATATATAACCTAAACCACTAATAGCTGTCAATACAATTGAAAACCAAAAAAATGAATTCTTAAGAGTTGATCCTAATTGAACATAACATAATGGGTTACTGCTATTAACTTTAAGCTTATAAACCTCTCCGATATACGGAATATGTGTATTAGTATACACGTTATTCATTAAAATATATTTATGCCCGTTTTTACATCTGGTATATAAAATAGGTCTATATACTCTGGTAGAATGTCCACTGCCGACACGTTTTCTGCTAATACGCGAATCAACCTCAACACATACAGCATCAACAGTTTCATCATAATAATCCGATTTCTGTTGTAGCTGCTGTTCAATAACAATGTAAAACATACATATTCCGATACATGGAAATAATAAAACAGCATCTAATGCAAGAATATTAGACCATTGAGGACCATATTTAATATATGAAATTATATTCCCAATAGTAAAAACAGCTAAAACCGTAAGTAATGCATATTTTACACATAATACTTTAGGTCTTTCGTTAACTGATGGACCCGTTAAGCAATACGACCGATGGGCTCTAAAACTTTTTTTACCTGTGAGATTAAGGTACATGTCAATATTTTGTGACGGAATCTCATATTGAAGAAAATCAGGGTTAATTATGAAAATAGACAGTTTATATTTTGTGAAAGTATCTAATATAATGGCCGACATAAGTGCCAGAACAAACATTACCGGACCGACACCGGTAAGAATATATTCCACATTTCCGCCACATATCGCACCTATAGCTATAAGTACCATCGACAGAATACCTATAGATACAATAGTCACTCCTGGGATATTTAATCTCTTATACTTATTTTGTCTTTTTTGTGATTTACTAAGAGAATTATTATAATTCACTGTTTCTTTCCAAAATTCATCAAGATAAATAGTTGCATCCTCATCTGGTGGAACTATCTGCTGAGAGTTATTTGTAGAATTATTCAGGTTATTTGATGTGCTGTTAAATGCATTAACAACATTTGTACTATCAAAAGCCTCAAAAGAGTCAACTGAGTTTAAATTATCAAAGATTTTAAATGAATCAATAGAATCTGAATCATCTGACAACGTCTCTGAAACTTTATTGTCATCTAATTTATCTACAGTAGAATTATAAGAAGTCTGGCTTTCTGAATTATCTGTTGTATTATTTGCCTTATCGTAGGAGTTACTATAATTCTCATCATAGAAGCTGTTATAATCATATGTAGAATAGGTATAGT
>OLGY01000309.1_pt1 | contig 37867 bp, 20 predicted proteins | sample 1605951 | NCBI WGS metagenome assembly OLGY01 (sample SAMN03283280) | human gut metagenome | biome: human-associated habitat; material: feces | host: Homo sapiens | place: Peru | collected 2012
CCTTGTACCCCCTCCGCTGAAAACTGTAACTTCTGTAACCGTAACCACTGTAACCATCTCCGTCAGGTCTTACTGCCAGACCCTGCATTTTGATTGTCAACTAAAAAGATAAGATTATGCTATCCCCAATGCTATCAGATCACTTTTTCTAAAACTTTTCTATGAATTCCTTGCGTGTTTCAAAATAAAGTCGTAAATTTGCTCGCATAAACGAAACAATAATATCATAGGGATTATGAAGCAGGTAGAAGAAAGATATATCAGTTTGTTGACCGATTTCGGTTTCAAGCGAATTTTCGGATCAGCTCCCAACAAGTGGCTCTATGCCCTGAAGAATCTCTACAAGCTCACCCAGCGTCCTAAGGCCTTATGCGACAAGGTCTTCGACCGTCTCTTTGAAGAAGCCGAGATTGCGCGATTTACTCCGCAGGAACAGAGAGAGTATGAAGCCAGTAAGATGGCATATCGCGACATCAAGAATTCGATAGATACCGCTAAGCGAGAAGGGAAAGAAGAAGGACTTGCTGAAGGTATGGAAAAGGGCCTGGCTGAAGGCATGGAGAAAGGCTTGGCTGAAGGCATGGAGAAAGGCTTGGCTGAAGGCATGGAGAAAGGCATGAACCAGCGAAGCCTGGAAATTGCCAGAAAGATGCTGGCAAATGGTATGGATGCTGTCACGGTGATGGAAATAACGGGGCTGTCGGAGAGTCAGTTACAGCAACTGAAAGAATAAGGGCAAATCTAAGACGAATTTTATCTGATACTTTACCACCGACAAAGGTGGTAACATACCACCATAATAAGTAGTAAACTATTAAAATTTGGCAATGATATTAGATGCAATATACAACAAATCAGAAACTGGTAAAACGTTTGGTAGAAAGAGGTTATATCACACGTCATGGCAATGGTTGTTGGAGGGTAATTGCGACTTGTATCGTTTGAATCTATGTCGTTAATCCTACCCATACGCTCTGTTTTAGGGTGTATGGGTAGTTATTTTTTTTTAGAGAAGTGTGACTTTGAATTTAAGTTCTGATGCAACAATCATACGATTATGCTATCCCCAATGCTATCAGATCACTTTTTCTAAAACTTTTCCCCAATTTTCTTGCGTGTTTCGAAATATTGTTGTACTTTTGAAGGAGTAAGTGTATTGAAATTGCATTTTTGGTAGCGTAACTATCTGATTATTAGGCGAAACTTATGGAATTGATTAAGGTTATAAACAACGTGTCAGAACGGGTGGTAGATGATTTGAAGTCCAAATTATCTAAAGGGTCTCGTGTGTCAATAGCTGCAGCCTCTTTTTCCATCTATGCTTTCGAAGCATTGAAGGAAGAACTGGAGAATGTTGATGAGTTACGTTTTATCTTCACTTCGCCTACCTTCATCAAGGATAAGGTGAAGAAGGAGAAGCGAGAGTTCTTCATTCCAAAACTCAACCGTGAGCGCAATCTTTATGGCTCTGACTTCGAAATCAAACTCCGCAACAAACTGGAGCAGAAAGCCATCGCCAAGGAATGCGCCAACTGGATAAGACGCAAGGTGAAGTTCAAATCAAATGTGTCACAGGAGTCAATGGGCGGCTTTATTCATGTGAACGGCGCTGCCCATTATGCCTATGCACCCTTCAATGAGTTTACCACCACAGAATTGGGATGCGAACGGGGAAACAGCTTGTATTCCATGGTCCAGGTGATGCCCTCACCATTTGCCGAGCAGTATCTGAACGTATTCAATGAACAGTGGAAGAATGGCGATAAGTTCGAGGATGTAACTGCCAAGGTGCTGGAATACATAGAAACCGTTTATCAGGAAAATTCACCCGAGTTTATCTACTTCATCACGCTATATAATATCTTCAGCGAGTTTCTCGATGATATCAACGAGGATGTTCTTCCTAACGAGAAGACCGGCTTCCGGGAGAGTGTGATTTGGAAAAAGCTTTATAATTTTCAAAAGGATGCTGCCCTGGCTATCATCAATAAACTCGAAAAATACAATGGTTGTATCCTTGCCGATTCTGTGGGTCTGGGTAAAACCTTCACGGCGCTGAGCGTCATCAAATATTACGAAAACCGTAACAAGTCGGTTCTCGTATTATGCCCTAAGAAGCTCTATGACAACTGGAGCACCTTCAAGACTAATTACAAAAACAACCCTTTGGCGGCCGACCGCCTTCGCTATGATATCCTGTTCCACAGCGATTTAAGCCGAGACAGAGGTATGTCAAACGGAATTGATCTTGAAAGAATCAACTGGGGTAACTACGACTTGATAGTCATAGACGAAAGCCACAATTTCCGCAATGGCGGTAATGTGGATGATGAGGATGATGAGGCTGACAACCTGGATATATTGGATGATGGTAAGAAGAAGGAAAACCGCTATCAGCGACTGATGAACAAGGTAATCCGAGCAGGAATCAAGACAAAAGTCCTGATGCTGAGTGCCACTCCAGTCAACAACCGTTTCAACGACCTGAAGAACCAGTTGCATCTGGCATACGAAGGTCATGCTGAGCAAATCAACGAGGTTCTTGACATCGACCGCAGCATAGATGATGTGTTCCGCTCTGCACAGTTGGCATACAACCGATGGACCAAGTTGCAGCCCAAAGAGCGCACCACGCAACGCCTGCTTGAAGAACTGAACTTCGATTTCTTTGAATTGCTGGATGCAGTTACCATCGCCCGAAGCCGAAGCCACATCGTGAAATACTACGATACGAAGGATATCGGTAAGTTCCCTAAAAGATTGGCTCCTATATCCCGCCGCCCCAAGTTGACGAATTTGAGCGATAGCATCTCTTTCAGCGAGATTGCTGAACAGCTGAACAGGCTGAATCTGAGCATCTATACACCGTCACTCTATATCTTTGATAGCGTGAAGGAGGATTATGAAATCAATATGGAAGGCTCGGGAATCTCTATCGACGGACGAGAGAAAGGTCTCCGCAAGCTGATGGCCACCAACCTGCTCAAACGTCTGGAGAGCAGCGTCAACTCCTTCCGTCTTACCTTGCAGCGCATCCAGGAATATATAGACGAAACGCTGAATACCATTGAAAGCAACGGGCGCAGCGGTTCTGTGGATGTTACCGAGTTTACGGATGATTTGGATAGCGCAGATAGCGATAACGACCCATTCGTGGGCAGAAATTCCAAAATCAACCTCCGGGATATTGATGTGATTCGCTGGTCACGTGATCTTCGCAGCGACCAGGAGAATCTTGCCCTGCTTCAGATTATGCTCCAGGATATTTCTCCCGAGCACGACTCCAAGCTACAGATGCTCATCGAAGATTTGAAACACAAGTTTGAGCATCCCATCAATCCGGGCAACAAGAAGGTGATTATCTTTACAGCCTTTGCTGATACCGCCAACTATCTGTACGACCAGCTGGCAGCACGCATCAAGGCGGATTGTGGGTTGAATGTGGCGCTTATCACGGGTTCTACGGATGGCAAATGTACCATACCGAAGTTCCCGATGAGTTTCAATAATGTGCTGACCTATTTCTCGCCCGTATCGAAAGACCGGGCTGCTCTCTTCCCGGATGCTACCGAGGAGATTGATGTGCTCATTGCCACTGACTGCATTTCCGAGGGTCAGAACCTGCAGGATTGTGATTTCCTCATCAACTATGATATCCATTGGAATCCAGTGCGCATCATCCAGCGCTTCGGCCGTGTGGACCGTATCGGCAGCAGAAACGATGTCATCCAGCTGGTTAACTATTGGCCGGATATGGAGCTGGACCAGTATATCGAACTGAAAGGCCGTGTGGAGAGCCGTATGAAGGCCACCGTCCTCACCAGTACGGGCGATGACAACCTGTTGTCGCAGAACGAGAAGGGCGACCTGGAATACCGCAAGAACCAGCTCAGGAAGCTTCAGGAAGAAGTGATAGACATAGAGGATATGGATACCGGCATCAACATCATGGATTTGGGTCTGAATGAATTCCGCCTCGACCTGCTGGCATACGTCAAGGAAAATCCGAATGTAGAGCACTCGCCGTTTGGCATGAATGCGGTGGTGGCCAGTTCGGAGAATGCCAAGCCGGGCGTTATCTTCATCCTGAAGAATAGGAACAGGAATATCAATATCGACAGGAAGAACCTGCTGCATCCGTTCTATATGGTGTATCTGGGTGAAGATGGCTCCGTCATCTGTGACCATCTGCAGCCTAAGAAACTGCTCGATGTGATGCGCCACGTTTGCCGAGGCAAGAGTCAGCCGGATAAGGAGTTGTGTGCCATCATCAACCGGGAAACGGCAGATGGCCGGCAGATGAGCCATTATAGTGATATGTTGGCGAAGGCGGTTGACAGCATCATTTCTGTGAAAGAAGAGTCGGATATCGACAGCCTGTTCTCCATGGGCGAGACGAGTGCCTTGCTGGGAGATGCCAAGGGGCTGGATGACTTTGAGTTAATAACATTCTTAATTATCAGATAGTATGATAGATTTACATTATCCTCCAACCACGTTTGTAGGCAAGCCTGTTCCCAAGAACGCTTTCTACCGGCATCTGGAAGTGAATGCGAAGATGAAGCAGCACTTCGTAGATGATGTGGTGGCCATCAAGTGGCTTTATAAGCTGGCGCCTTCCACTCTCAATGTGGCAGATGGCAAGGAGGTTCACGAGATTGTGGTCTTTTCAGCGCAGCTGAAGTCGCAGGATTGTCCGGATGATGTCTTCCTCTTCATCGATAGGAACATGCCTCGCCACGTGGTGTTTGTTCTGGAATATGAGGGGCAGTATAAGCTGCTGCTCAACTATAAGGAATGGCTGGATGCTGCAGCTGGAACCTTCAGGATAGTGAAGTCTTTCGCTTCGGAATGGCTCCGTGAGGCAGATTTGTCTTTGCCTATCCAGGGACTTACGATGGATGCCATCTATGAAAATATGGCAGGTGTGATTTCCGGCTATGGCACGAGCAATAGCGAGGAAACCAAGCGTATGGTGGAGCTGGAGTCCTTGATACAGAAAGGCAGGAAAGAGATAGCAGCCTTGCAGAAGCGGGTTCGGACTGAAAAGCAGTTTAACCGCCAGCTGGAGCTGAACAGCGAGGCTCGGGCGTTGAAGAAGAAGGTTGCTGAGTGGGAAAAAGAAATGAAAGATTTTTCCTGATTCAGCAAAAGTGTACGAGTTCGTACACTATATGGAAATGATGAAGAATAATTTATAAAATATAGATAATATGGATAGACCCAATAGAATGAAATTGCAGTCGGCAGATGGAGCGCAGCTGAATCTGGATGCGCTTTATCAGATTGCGCCTTCGTGCTTTACGGAGGTAGCCGCCCCTGGTACGGGGGGGGGTAAAACGTGTAATTAATTTTGACGTACTTCGCCAGCTTCTTGGTGACAACGCAGTGGAAGATGCTCCTGAGGCATACGAGTTCAACTGGGTTGGCAAGCAGGCAGCTCGTGCCGAAGTTTTGGAGCCTATTAAGAAGACGCTGCGTCCCGTAAAGGAGGATAGCGTGGATTGGGACAACACCCAAAACCTTTATATTGAGGGTGATAACCTCGAAGTGCTTAAACTTCTCCAGAAGTCTTATCTGGGTAAGGTGAAGATGATTTATATTGATCCACCTTACAATACAGGTAATGATTTTATTTATCATGATGATTTTGCAATGTCTGCTGATGAGTATGCTGAGGCTTCGGGAGCAGTAGATGAGTTGGGCAATAAATATATCAAGAACATGGATTCGAATGGACGTTTTCATTCGGATTGGTGCTCTATGATGTATTCTAGATTGATGGTGGCGAGAACGCTGCTGTCTGAGGATGGAGTGATTTTTATCTCGATTGATGATAATGAATCAACAAATATGAAAAAGATTTGTGATGAAGTTTTGGGAGAGGGAAACTTTGAATCTATTGTTTCATGGAGGAGAAGAACCAATCAGCCAAATGACAAATCTAAAATGATAGCAAAAGTTGCAGAAAGCATTATTGTTTATGCTAAAAATAGTAATAAATTGGTTGAGTCTAAAGGCTATCATGGGGTTCCTTTTAGTGAAAAAAGAAAGAGTGAGTATAAAAATCCAGATAATGATCCAAGAGGACCTTGGTCTTCAAATCCATGGAAGGCTGCGGTTGGTCGCGGAGGAACGAAATATGCTATTACGACTCCAGCAGGTATAACTTATAATGAAACTTGGTATGGGACAAAAGAAAATTTTGAAGCATCCTTAAAAGAAGGTAGGGTTCATTGGACAGATGGAGGAAAGGGAGTCCCTCGTATCAAAGTGTATTTATCTGAGGCAGAGAAAGAAGGTCAAGCTGCTATAAATTTCTTTACTTGCGATAAATATGGAAGTAATCAAGAAGGTAGTGCGGAAGTTGAAACTCTTTTTAATAAAAAAGGATTATTTGATAATCCAAAGCCAACTAGATTAATAAAAGCTTTAGCTGGACTTGCATCTCATGATGATTCAATAGTCCTCGACTTCTTCTCCGGCTCCGCCACTACCGCTCATGCTGTGATGCAGCTCAATGCCGAAGATGGAGGCAACCGTAAATTCATAATGGTTCAGCTTCCAGAAGAAACACCGGAAGATAGCGAGGCAAGAAAGGCTGGCTATAACACTATCCCAGAAATCGCCAAGGAGCGTATCCGCCGTGCCGGCAAGAAAATCAAGGAGGAATCTCCTCTTACCACTGCCGACCTCGATACCGGTTTCCGTGTCTTCCGTCTGGACGAAGGCAATTACGAGGATGTAAAGCGTTCTCCAAAGGAATTCAAGCAAGACCAGCTCGATCTGTTCCTGAACAACATCAAGACCGACCGAAACGACCTCGACCTGCTCTTTGGATGCATGCTCGACTGGGGCGTTCAGCTCTTTCTGCCTATGACCCAGGAAGTGGTAGATGGCAAGACCATCTATACCGTGAACGACGGCGACCTGGTGGCCTGCTTCGCCGAGAACGTATCAGAAGACGTAGTAAAAGCCATGGCAGAAAAGATGCCTTTGCGTGTCATTTTCCGTGATAGTTGCTTTGCCCAGGATGCCGACAAGATTAATATCTACGAGACCTTCAAGCAGAAACTGGATTGGAGCGACCAGGAAGTAGTGAAGAATATTAGAGTGATTTAAGCCTATGAAACTCAGATATAAACATCAACGCTTCCAAACCGAAGCGGCGCTGGCTGTGGCTAATGCCTTTACAGGTCAGCCCAAAAGTGACGGACAGAGCGACCATATCGTGGACCAGGGAGTTCATCAAGACCTCTTTGTGGTAAAGGGCTTTGGTAACAAGAACGTTATCCTTGCTCCGGAAGCCGTCTGCGAGAATGTAAGAGCCATACAGACAGAGCAAGGATTGAAACCTGTAGAACAGCTGCAGCAGCTGCAAGGCGTAGGAACCGCCCTCACCATCGAAATGGAGACGGGTACGGGTAAAACCTATACCTACATCAAGACCATGTATGAGCTGAATGCCCGCTATGGCTGGACCAAGTTTGTGGTGGTGGTGCCAAGCATCGCCATCCGAGAAGGCGTATTGAAGAGCTTTGAGAGCATGCAGGAGCATTTTGCCCAGGAATACGGCAAGCGAATGCAATACTTTATGTATAACTCCAAGCAGCTCAGCAAGATTGATGCTTTTGCCAGCGATGCAGGCATGCACGTGATGATTATCAATACCCAGGCATTCAACGCATCTATGGATGAGGAGAAATCAACCGATAAGATGGAGAAAGGCAAGTTGAAGAAAGCTGACAAGGCAGCCCGCATCATCTTCGAACGACGTGATGAGTTCGGTTCCCGTCGTCCTATCGACGTGCTGGCACAGACCCATCCTATCATGATTATCGATGAACCTCAGTCGGTATTGGGTGTGGACAAGAAGAACAAGACCCGTAAGGGTATTGCCATGTTCAAGCCCCTCTTTACCCTTCTGTATAGCGCCACCCACCGCAAGGGTGATATATATAATATGGTGTATAAGCTGGATGCCATCGATGCCTACAACCAGAAACTGGTGAAGAAGATTGAGGTGAAGGGTATCAGACAGGTAGGCAGTACCGCCACCAACGGCTACGTCTATCTGGAAGAAATCGTCATCGGCAAGGGCAATCCGCAGGCTCGCATCAGCTTCGACATCAAGACTCAGACCGGAACGAAACAGGTAAGCAAACTCGTGGATGAGCGCTTCAACCTGAAGGAACAGAGTGGGGGACTTGCCGAGTATGACAACAACTTCATCGTAGAACGCATAGACGGAAGACAGGGAATCGTCCGCTTCCTCAACGGCTTGACTCTGCATGAAGGCGATGCCGTGGGCAGTGTGAACGAAGACTATATCCGTCGTATTCAGATTCGTGAAACCATTCGCACCCATCTGGAGCGTGAGCGCCAGCTGTTCAGTCAGCATATCAAGGTGCTCAGTCTGTTCTTCATTGACCATGTGGATAGCTATCGCCTCTATGAAGGTGAGGATAGCAAGGGCAAGTTTGCCAAGATGTTTGAGGAAGAATATAACCGAGTGCTTTCAGAAATGCTGCCATCGTTTACGGATGAAGCCTATCTGCGCTATCTTTCAGACCCTCGCAATGCGGCATCCAAGGTGCATCAGGGCTACTTCTCCATGGATAAGAAGGGCAAGGCGGTGGAATCGAAGGAAAGGCAGGGAGAGAACGAAGAGCGTGCCTTCGACCTGATTATGAAGGATAAGGAGCGTCTGCTTTCGCTGAACGAGCCGGTGCGCTTCATCTTCTCGCACTCCGCCTTGAAGGAAGGTTGGGACAATCCTAACGTGTTCCAGATCTGCACCTTGAAGAACTCGGATAATGAGACCAAGAAACGCCAGGAAGTGGGACGAGGAATGCGCCTTTGCGTGAACCAGAAGGGAGAACGCCAGGATGCGGATGTATTGGGCGACCATGTGTTTGATACCAATATTCTCACGGTGATAGCCAGCGAGAGCTATGATGATTTCGCCAAGAAACTGCAGACGGAAATGGCTGAAGCCTGTGCCGACCGACCAAACGTTATCACCGCCCATCTTTTCGAGGGCAGGTCTTATACGATGGCAGATGGAACCAATGGCAAGTTTGACGTCAATCAGGCAAGAGCTATCTATAATGCCCTCATCCGCAAAGATTATGTGGATGATAATGGTGCTTTGACTGCTCAGTATTTTGAGGATAAGCGCAATGACAGGCTCGACTTCGGTAAGGCTAATGATTGGAGGGAGGGCATTATTGCAGCCCTTGATACCGTCTTTGATCCTGCGGCTGTAAGACCGGAGAATGGTAGAAAGCCTAAGCTCGCCAAGTTGCAGAAGGACAATTTTGCCAAGAAAGAGTTCCAGAATCTCTGGAAGCGCATCAATCGCCGCACCTACTATCAGGTAAGCTTTGAAACTTCTGGTCTTGTGAAGAAAGCCATCGAGGAACTTGATGAAAAGTTGAGGGTTACGGAAATCCGCATCGTGGTAGAAGGCGGTTCGATGGATGAAATCAGAGATAAGGAGTCGCTTGAAGCGGGCGTAGCAATGAATCAGGGCGATGTCAGAACCATCCATGTAACGGAAGCTGTGGGCAAGGAAGTGACATACGACCTGATAGGTCAGCTGGTAACTGCTACGGGGTTGACGAGAAAGACCATCGTGGAAATTCTGAAGGGTATCAAGCCTGAAACATTCAGTATGTTCAAGATGAATCCTGAGGAATTTATCATCAAGACCGCTCTGATTATCAACGACTGCAAGGCTTCTGCTGTTATCCAGTGCATCACATATAAGAAACTGAATGATGAGTTCTCTACCGACATATTTACGGTGGATGCTCTGCGAGGCAAGTTGGGCATCAATGCCATTGAGTCAAAGAAATCGCTCTACGACCTGGTAGTGCTCGACAGCATGGGTGTAGAAAAGAACTTTGCCGAGTCTCTGGAGCGTCAGGATGACGTGGTAGTTTATACCAAACTGCCTCGTGGTTTCTACATCAATACGCCTATGGGCAAATACAATCCCGACTGGGCTGTGGCATTCCGTGAAGGCAGCGTGAAGCATGTATATTTTGTGGCAGAAACCAAGGGTAATGATCTCCAGGGTTCACACATACGTGGCATCGAGGGATGCAAGATAGCGTGTGCCCGCAAGCATTTTGCTGCCATCAGCGAGAATGGATACATTTATGATGTTGTCAAGGACTATCAGGCATTGTATGATGCAGTGATGAAATAGCCGTGGAAATGGTAACGGAATTGCCGGAACAATCGTGAAAGTAAGGAGAGGAAGTGTAGCACTAAAAATGCGCACTTCCCTATGAAAAAATAGGAAAAAGATAAATTTAACAACAACAAACTTAAAAATCAACAAAATGAAAGTAATTACATGAATTCTCGAGGTGTTGCTGATATCGCCAGCGACGTCTAATAGCTGCCTCACCTCGTGAAAATCATGAGGGCTACCATCTCTAACTAGCTAAGGGTAGTTTTTTAGTCACTTCTTCATAAAAGAGATTTAATAAGGGAGTATTATGACTAAAACAATTTTATTTCTTTTGATTGCGCTTTCCAATATAGGCGTAATCAGCCTGAGTGTGTGTATCGTAGTTTATCTCAATGGCAAGCGCATGTTGAAGATGACTACAAGTGTTCAACAACTAGTTAATCTGCTGAATGATGACAATAAACTTAAATGTTAATTTCGAAAATGCACCAGATTGGCATTTTGGTAACAACATCTTCGGTGGGTCTTCTGATAAAGCATCATCTGGTTCTTCATCAGATAGCAATCTCAATGAAGCTGACTTTGAGGATGTGAATGAAGTTAAGGATAAAGGAGAAGATAAATCTGGTTTTTCTCAGAAAGTTATGCCGCTTCTGCCTTTTATCCCTCAGTTGCCTGAAGAATTAAAGAGTGAGAAGGCGGCAAGAATCCTGATGAGATTATATAAGGAGGAGATTTTAGATGAGAATTTCCAACCACTCAATCTTTCCAATTATCAGAAAGCATATCTTGCTTTTCAGATATCCGTCACATTGGGGATAAATAATGTATGGAAGGTGTTTTCGAGATTTTGGAATATGAAGCCTTCTGTGATGAGAACCCGTTATAATGATGCGCTTTCTATGCCTTCTATATTGGATTTTGGTGAAAAAATCAAAGAATATTTACGATAATGCGGCTTTTTGGTAAGTAGTACTAGTACGACCGTACGGGTACGCCCCATTTTTTATCCAAAATATCGCCGTACATTTGCCCCAGATTTCAGAACGATACCGGTTCTGAGGTCTGGGGCTTTTGCGTTTTCTATCGCCAGGTTGCTGGGATAGGTTTCCTGCCATGTTGTAAGTGGCGCAGCGTATCAGCCCATCGGTCTTTGACAAGGTTGATACAATTATTTACTTACATTGAACTTTGAACTTTGAGCTTTGAACTTTATGATATGTTCTAAGGGGGCTGGACTTACTGGTGTAAGTTCAATATTTCTATTTTGTTTAATCATTCATTTTTAATTTTTACAACAATGACAAATTCAAAAAGTCAGAAGGTGGGGGGCAGCAAGGCTGCTAGCCCTGCCAAGTGTGGTGCACAGTCTTCTAAAAATAAGAAGGTGGCTGCACCTGTGTGTGTGTTTGAAAATCCGGAGTTCGGAATGGTTCGTACCGCTACTGATGAGAGGGGCGAGCCTTGGTTCTGTGCTAAGGATTTGTGTGATGCGCTGGGATATAAGAGAGCTACAGACGCTGTAAGACAGCATGTTAGGGCTAGCGATACGGCGAAATACCGCATTGCTAGAACTGTCAAAAATCGTTTTGGCGTTTCTCAAGGAAAGGTGCAGAACGTGCAGATGAACTTCGTCAACGAGAGCGGATTCTATGCCCTGGTGCTCGGTTCTAAGTTGGCTTCGGCTTTGAAGTTCAAGGATTGGGTTACCTCGGTGGTGCTGCCTCAGATTCGCAAGACGGGCGGTTATATCCCGGTGCATGAAGGGGAGAGCGAGGAGGAGATGATTCGCAATGCCGAGGAGATTCTCCGTGCTACCCTGAAGGATAAGGAGATGCTGCTGGAGCAGCAGAAGAAACTGCTGCATCAGCAGGAAGTGCAGTTGGGACTTGACAAGAAACTTATCGGCGAGCAGGATGTGGAGATCAGAAGGCTCAACGGTGTGCTGGATGAGCAGACGAGATGGGCTTCTATCCAGGGCGAGAACGTCATCAACCTGGAGAAGCAGGTGGACGGACTTCTGCCTAAGGCGATTTACAGCGACAATGTGCTGGATTCCGTTTCGTGCTTCACCACCACCCAGGTGGCGAAGGAGCTGGGTATCACGGCGCAGGAACTGAACCGCTCGCTCTGTGCGCTGCATATCCAGTATTACCAGAGCGGGCAGTATCTGCTCTATGCGGAGTATGCGCACATGGGACTGGCGAAGAGCAGAACCCGATACAATGCCTTTCTGGATCCGAACTGCGACGGAAGAAAGGAGAAAATGGGCAAGGCGGCGACGCATACCTATCTGGTATGGACCGAAAAGGGCAGGAAGTTTATCCACGACCTGGCGCATCGTTACTGGGAGCTCGCGGAGATGTACGAGGTGAAGAGCCTGGGGTAAAGAAGGAGGGGGCCTGCTTCTGGCGGGGGACTTGAGGAAGGGGACCAGGCGTTGGAAACGCCTGGAACGGTGGCTCAGAGGGGGCTTCCTTGCTCCTTCTGCGGCTCCCTTCTGCGGCTCCCTTCTTCGGCTCCCTTCTTCGCTCCTTCCTTGCTCCTTCTTCGCTCCTTCTGGAGGGGCTTTCTTCTGGAGGAGGGGGCCTTTGGCGTTAATTTCTTTTTAATATTATTATGGACATGAAAAATGAAACGATGCAACATTGGATTGCATTCAATGGGTTCCGAGGGGGGAATAAGGGCAGCGCAAGCTGCCAGCCGCTCTCAGCTTATGACAAGACCATCTCGCTGCCATGGCTGCACGAGATGGTGCTGCAGATTCGTGGCGAGAAGTCCATTCGCAGCGTGGACAGGACTGATGATGCCCAGCTCGCTAAGGCACGACAGAGAATCAAGGGGCAGTTGCCCTTCCGTTGTGCTCACTACTACCGTTTTCTGAAAAACCGTAGATCGCAGAGCAATGCTGACCCTACGGCTTTCCTTTTTCAGACTACCGTGGATGTGGATGACAAAGAGTTTGTGGAGCAGGCGCTGGAGAAGGCGCGCGAGCTGAACTGCAGCGACAGCATCTGGAAAGGGATGCTGCTGCACCTGGAGTATTCGGCTAGAAAGAAGCTGCATATCGACATCCGTATGCCGATGGGGATGACCATCGAGGAGACGCAGAAGGCGTATTGTGAGGTGCTGGGCGTGCCTTATGATGAGAGCTGCATCTCGCCCGAAAGAATGATCTATATCACGGATAAGGATTCCGAGATTTACCGCTCCAAGGACTGGTATGCTGTGCTGCCCGCAGAGGAGCTGAAAGCCCGCAGAGAGGCTTTTCTGAAACGTGGGCTTACGATTGACGGCAGGGGCAAAGTAAATTTCCCACAGATTTCACAGATGACACAGATTCATTCTGAGGAGGTTCTGAATGCCGGAAAATCTGTGAAATCTGTGTTATCTGTGGGCCCTGAAGATAATACATCTGCGGGGACAGGGAATTTCCCACAGATTTCACAGATGACACAGATTCATTCTGATTCTGCCAGTGAGAAGAATCTGATAGCCTTTGACCTATTCCAGGAATCTGCGGGACTGAAGGGGATGAATATCGATACCGTGGGTTCAAGACATTCCTCCCTGCTTGCCATTATGAGCGCCGGAGCATCACGTATGATGAGCGAAGAGGAACTGATGAAGGTGGTGGCTGAAAAGATGCCAAGCTATTATCAGGAACCCGACTGCCATCAGCTTATCCATGATTTCTATGCGAAATATGGCGACAGTTCGAAGCCGTTCTCTAGGGATGTGATTCGGGTGAATGCCTTGGCGGAGCAGGCGGCTAAGAGCTTGCTTGCCGGGGATTACAAATCCCCGGAACGCCTGGCGGGGGGCTTTCTTCCTGGACAATATGGTTATAGCTCGCTTGCCGGGGATTACAAATCCCCGGGACGTCTGGCGGGGGACTTTCTTGCTGGACAATATGGTTATAGCTTGCTTGCCGGGGATTGCAAATCCCCGGAACGCCTGGCGGGTAATCATACAGTTCAAAGTTCAATGTTCCAAGTTCAAAGTAACGGAGTTCAAAGTGAAGAAGAGTATCCCGCCCCTCCACCGATGCCGAAGAAGCTGCCGAAGCTGGTGGAGTTACTTATCTCGAAGACACCGGAGATTTATCAGCCAGCCGTGGCTTGCGCCATCTTTCCTCCTCTCGCCACCCATCTGTGGCAGACGAGATTCAGATATATTGATAATGTGGAGCATGAGGCAACCCTATCCAGCGTGCTGCTTGCCGGCACCGGAGCAGGAAAGAGCTGCGTGCAGAAACCTATCGATTTCATCATGGAGGATATCCGCAAAAGAGATGCTGAAAATCTGAAACGTGAAAAGGAATGGAAGGACGAAATGATGCGCAAGGGCGCCAACAAGGACAAACGCAAGCGCCCCGAAAACCTCATCATACAGGAGATTGATGCCGACATGACCAACCCTGCCTTCGTGATGCGTACAGCTGAAGCCAAAGGACATTTCCTTTATACTTCGCTCAATGAGATTGACCAGTTTAATGCTCTGAAAGGTATCGGCAATCAGCAGTTCCGTATCATGTGTCTCGCCTTTGACCCAGATAATCAATATGGACAGACCCGTGTGGGAACCCAGAGCGTAACCGAGCGTGTCACCATCCGTTTCAACTGGAATGCTTCCACCACCATTGACAAGGGACAGCGCTATTTCTCCAAGGTATTGACCGACGGTCCGCTGAGCCGTATCAATTTCAGTACCATTCCGGAGCGTGATATCGGTGAGGATATTCCTATCTACGGAACCTACGACGAAGAATTCAGAAATGCCCTGAAGCCCTATATCGAAAATCTCTGTATGGCAACGGGGTTGGTGGAATGTGAAGAGGCGTATAAGCTAGCCGTGGTATTGAAGAACGAGAATGCCGAGTTTGCCCGTACCTCACAGAACCGCATCTTCGAGAATTTCTCGTTCCGTGCCAACGTCATCGCCTATCTGAAGGCGTGTGTGCTCTATGTGGCTAACGGCTACAGATGGGAGCCGGAGATCGAGGATTTCATCCGCTGGAGCGAGCGTTACGACCTCTACTGCAAGATGCGTTTCTTCGGGGATATGATAGCCAAGGAGGCCAGTGCTGCAGAGAAGAGTTCGAAGCGTGGGCCGGAGAATATTCTGCAGCTTCTGCCCGATGTCTTCACCGAACCGCAGCTGGAAGCCATCCGTCTGGAACACGGACTGAAAGCGCAGGGTTGCAAGAACGTCATCAAGCAATGGATTTATCGCAAGTATATCGTGCGCATGGAATCTGAGGACGGCAAAAACGGTTACGGTTACAGAAGTTACAGTTTTAAGAAGCTCAAATACCGTCATGACGGTCAGGAGCTTGATGCTTAATGATTTACAGAACTTAAAATGATTCACTTAACAGACAGAAATTTATGGAAATTGTATTGAAGCGTATAGCTAAAAAGAACAGTTATACCATCGGACGCCTCTATATCCTGAAGGATGAGGAGGTAGAGTGTGTGGTTCACTCTTCTTGGGCGAATCCCCAGCTGAAGCGATGGTTTGAACATACGGTAGACGGCAAGCTGCTGTCGGAGGAGAACTATTTCTGCGATACCCTGGAGCCGACGTGGCGCAATCTGAAGGGCGTGGAACTGCAGCCTGAGGAGGAGAACGTGCGCCTGGGCAGGGTATCGGGCAAGAAGGCGCAGAAGATGAAGGGACATACCGCCATCCCCGAAGGCACCTATCCTCTGCTCGTTACCCTATCGCCCCGTTTCAAGGAGTGGTTGCCGTATCTTCAGGGTGTGCCCGATTTTGAGGGCATCCGCATCCATGCCGGCAACTATCCCGACGATACCCAGGGCTGCATCCTGGTGGGCGAGAACAGGCAGAAGGGCATGGTGGTGAACTCCCGCATCTGGCTGCATCGCCTGAAGAAGCGCATCGGCGAAGCGAGGGGAAAGGATGAATCCGTCTGGATTACCATCATCTAGCGGGGGGTACACCTTTATATATATAGAAGTTTCGCAGGTTCAGAAGTTAAGGAGTTAAGGAGTTAAAGGAGTTAAGACAATAGTCTTTTTGGCGTAGTTTTTTAAGCAGCAAGACATACGTCTTAACTCCTTAACTCCTTAACTCCTTAACTCCTTTAACTCCTGAACACTCCTTTAACTCCTGAACACTCCTTTAACTCCCTAACTTCCTTTAACTTCCCTAACTTCCTTTAACTTCCCTCCCTCCCTTCCGAAGCTTGAATATGAACGAAAATGGCAAAAAAACTAATAAATGTCAAATAATAAGGGTGAATAGCCAAAATATTAAGTATTGTTGGCAAGAATTAGTGTACTTTTGCAACCGAAATAGTAACAAATAAACCAAAAACGTAATAAGACATGGACAACAAACTATTTTTCAAAGAGTCTGTTTTGCCTGTTACTCTTTTTTGCTCAGCATTGATGTTCTCCCCTGTAGGAGCAACTCAGGTGAATGCGGCTACCAATGTAGTACAGCAAGCTAAAACGGTAAAAGGTACAGTTGTAGATAACATGGGCGAGGCAGTCATTGGCGCCAGTGTTAAAGTAGTAGGCACAACCACAGGTGCCGTAACTGATCTTGACGGTAACTTTACTTTGACCAATGTGCCAAAGAATGCTACTGTGGAAATCTCATATATCGGCTATATTGCCCAAAAGATAAGCGTTGCCGGAAAGAGCGATCTGAAGGTAACATTGCAGGAAGACAATAAGGCTTTGGATGAAGTCGTGGTAGTAGGTTATGGTGTGCAGCGCAAGAGTGATGTGACCGGAGCCTTGGCTCACCTGGATTCAAAGGATCTGACAGCGATGCCTGTAAAGGATGCCCTGGAGGGTATGCAGGGTAAGACTGCCGGTGTTGATATCACCAACTCTCAGCGTCCTGGTACAGTAGGTAGTATCACCATCCGTGGTCAGCGCTCTATCGGTGCCAGCAGTGCTCCTCTCTATGTAGTAGACGGTATGATTATCCAGAACGGTGGTATCGAGAATATCAACCCTCAGGATATCGAGAGCATCGAGGTATTGAAGGATGCTTCTGCTACCGCTATCTATGGTGCACGTGGTGCCAATGGTGTGGTACTCGTTACTACCAAGAAGGGTAAGGAAGGCAAGGTTACCTTGAACTATGCAGGTACAGTTACATTCTCTACACTCCATGATGTAACCAAGATGATGAACGCTACACAGTGGATAGACTATGCCCGCCGTGCAGCATACAACTATGGTGGCTATGGTGATCCTAAGGCAGATTTTGCTCCTGATTATGCCAGCGACCAGAAACTCTTTGGCGGTGAACCAGCCAGCTGGGCCAATATCGATCAGGCTTGGGTGAACGGAACTTATCATCCAGAGCTCGTCGGTTCTTACGACTGGGCTTCTCATGGTAAGCAGACCGGCGTAACCCACGAGCATACTATCAGCGCCTCTGGCGGTACAGATAAGTTCAAGGGCTATGGTTCCTTCGGTTATTTGAACCAGAAGGGCACTCAGCCAGGTCAGAGCTATCAGCGCTTCACCCTGAATACATCTTTCGAGGCTAGACCAGTAGCTCCATTGACATTGGGCTTCACCATGAACGCTTCATACGGAACCCAGAACTACGGTTACAACTACAGCAAGTCAGTAACCGGTGCGGGTGATTACTACAATGCTCTGAAAACCATGATTCCATGGACCGTGCCTTACGATTCTGAGGGCAATTATATCCGCAACCCATGGGCTTACAACGTGAACATCATCAACCCTATCGATGAGTTGAAATACAATACCAACAAGCGTACCAACTTCCGCATCAACGGCAGTGCCTACGCTCAGGTAGACTTTGGCAAGATATGGGAGCCATTGGAGGGCTTGCAGTACCGCATCCAGTTTGGTCCTGAACTGCAGTACTATCGTCTGGGCATCGCCAATGCTGCTGACGGTATCAACGGCGACGGCAACAACGTGGCTCAGTACAACCCTTCTAATAAAGTGGCTTGGACACTCGATAACCTGGTTTACTACAACAAGACCATTGCCAAGAACCATCGCATCGGTTTGACCCTCTTGCAGAGTGCTTCCAAGTATCACTATGAGAACGGCAACATCAAGTCTAACGTGGCAAGTGCCGAGGAGTTGTGGTGGAACACCAGCTCTCTGAGCAAGCCATTGCAGTATACAACCGGTCTGACAGAAAGCCAGTTGGCTTCCTACATGGCTCGTGTGAACTATACCTATGCAGATAAGTATATGTTGACAGCCAGTGTACGTACCGATGGTGCCTCTCAGTTGGCTGACGGTCATAAGTGGGCTTCCTTCCCATCCGTAGCGCTCGGTTGGCGCATCGACCAGGAGAAGTTCATGCAGAAGGCTGACTGGGTGAGCAACCTGAAACTCCGTCTGGGTTATGGTATCTCTGGTAACTATGCAGTTGATCCTTATGCTACTCAGGGTGCTGTTCAGAGCAACGTATATACCTGGGGAGCAACAACATCCGTAGGTTATCTGCCATCAGATGCTTCAGCCAAGAATCCTAACAAGATGGCGAACATCGACCTCGGTTGGGAGAGAACCAAGCAGTGGAACATCGGTCTCGACTTCGGCTTCATCAACAACCGTATCAGCGGTAGTGTTGACTACTATCACAACAAGACTACCGACCTGATTCTGGCTACCACCATCCCATCTCTGACCGGTTATACCAGCACATTTGCCAACGTAGGTGAGACTTCCGGCTGGGGTGTTGACCTGCAGTTGAATGCCATCCCAGTGAAGACCAGGGATTTCGAATGGAATACCAGTCTTACCTGGACTATCGACCGCAACCGTGTGGATAAGTTGAACAATGGCGTGAAGGAGAATGTGAACGACCGTCTCTTCGTAGGTGAGGAAATCGGCGTTTACTACGACTATGTATATGATGGAATCTGGAAGACCTCTGAGGCTGAAGAAGCAGCCAAGTTCGGTCGCAAGCCAGGTCAGATCAAGGTGAAGGATGTAAATCCTGACGGCAAGATTGACGCCAACGACCGTCAGATTGTAGGTAAGGTTCGTCCACGCTGGTCAGGCGGTTGGCACAACACCTTCAGCTACAAGAACTTCGAGTTGTCCTGCTTCATCTATGCCCGCTGGAAGTTTACCGTAACCAAGGGTGCAGAGACTCTGGGCGGTATGTATGCTATGCGTGATCTGGACTACTGGATAGCCGGTGTTAATGAGGACGCTGAGTATTATGCTCCTGGTTCTAACGGTCAGGCAGCAGATGCTTATTCTGGCTCAATGAACTATCAGGACGGTTCATACATCAAGATGCGTAACATTTCTCTGGGTTATACCTTCCCTAAGAATGTGACCAGCAAGTTGGGTATGAGCAACCTCAAGGTTTATGTTCAGGCAATGAACCCATTCACTATCTACAAGAAGTGCAAGTGGCTTGATACCGACCTCTTGAGTTATGACAACAACTCAGCCTCTTTCGGTTCAGGTACAACCATCAAGAGCTGGGTTATCGGATTAAACATTGGATTCTAAAAACAGGACATTCATCATGAAAACAAATAAGATATTATTCGCTTCTCTTCTCTTGGGAGCGACATTGGGAACAGCAATGACATCATGCAGCGACTCGTTTCTCGACGAGAAGCTGATTACAGAGAAGGGTACTGCCTACTTCAAGACAGAGGCTGGTATCAACGACCTGACTACAGGTACTTATCAGAAGTTGAAGTTCAAGTTCAACTATATCTGGGGATATAACATGTATAACATGGGTATCGATGAGTTTACCGGCGGTGCCAACGATATCGCAGCATGGAACCATTATGCTACGGGGCTGAACTCTGGTGAGACAGCTTCCAACCAGCCTTTGTGGGACAATATGTATGGTACCATCGAACCAGCCAACATCCTGATTCAGAACGTGCCTCTGTATTACAACCAGAAGAGCGCCAAGTATAACATTCGTCTGGGCGAGGGCTACTTCTTCCGTGCCTATGCCTACTTCGAGCTGGTTAAGCAGTATGGCGGTGTGCCATTGAAGCTGGAACCGAGCAATGGTGTAATCAATTATACTTATACCCGCAATTCTGAGGAGGAGTGCTTCGCTCAGATTATCTCAGACTTCGAGAAGGCATACGAACTGCTGCCTGAGGAACCTGAGGACAAGCAGCTGGGCCGTCTCACCAAGTCGGCTGCAGCCCACTTCCTGGCAAAGGCTCATCTGTTCCGTGCATCAGAACTGCACGACAGCTGGAACTCCCAATATAAGGATGCCGACCTGGCTGCAGTCATCAAGTATGGCGACGAGGTAATCAAGAAGCATCCATTGTGCAGCAACTTCCAGGAACTCTGGGACTATACCGAGCCTGATGGTGCCAATGAGAAGGTGAGCGAGGTGGTACTTGCAGCCCAGTTCTCTGACAACAGTGACTCCTGGGGCCGTTTCGGTAACCAGATGCACCTCTGCTTCCCATCTGTATATCAGAACCTGGCAGGTATGAAGCGAGATATTTCCGGCGACCGTGAGTTCAGCTATGTAAGCTCTACTGAATATACCATCCAGGTATTCGACCGCGTGAACGACTCCCGTTTCTGGAAGTCATTCATCACCAAGTATGGCTGCAACTATACCAATGGTGCTCCAAAGTGGGATGCTGATGTCATGGCTAAGAATCCTGATGAATATACTGCAGAGGATGTAGCTGGCGAGCATCGCTTCGTGGGTGGTCAGATTGGTTTGAAGTATATCGTCAACAATCCTGGTGATACCCGTTTCACTCCTGGTCATGACAAGAATGGCAACGAGTCTAAGTCAGAGGATTTCGTATTGAAGAATGGCAAGGTCTGCCCAGAGCATACCTTTGTACGCTACTATGCCGGTCAGCCATTCCAGTGGAATACAGCCAAGGACAATACTACCCACTCTGGTAATTACTATACCATCTATCCACACAACCGTGGCGTAGCCTTGTCTAAGTTCCGTGACGGAGCCCGCAACTCTATCGCTTCTCAGTTTGGTACCCGCGATGCCATCATTGCCCGTTCTGCTGACGATGTGCTGATGGTTGCCGAGGCTTATATCCGCAAGAAGGATTACAGCAATGCCATCAAGTATCTCAACATGGTTCGCGACCGTGCCGGATATGCTGAGGGTGAGGATCGCTCTATCAGCCGTGACGGTGGTCAGGCTTACAAGAAGAACAGTGTCTGCACCAACAAGGGTGGCGGTTTCTCTTCCGAGGGTGCCATCTATACAGAGGAGAACACTTACTTCGAGTCAAACAACATTCCTGTAACTACCGCCGCAACCAAGAGCAGCATGCATCTGAACAGTGTTGATGACATTCTGAACTCAGAGGCAGATAAGCCTATCTACGAAGCCTTGAAGTGCAACACTGAGGCAGAGAAGATAATGTGTTTCCTCCTGAATGAGCGTACCCGTGAGCTGATTGGTGAAAGCCAGCGTTGGGAAGACCTGGCACGTACCAAGACCTTGGAGGCTCGCTGGAATGCATTCAACGATGGTTCTCAGCGTGGCATCGGTAAGTTCGACCCAGCCAAGCATTACTATCGTCCAATTCCTCAGTCATTCCTCGACGGTATCACCAATGCGAATGGTGCTTCCCTGAGCAATGAGGAGAAGGAGAAGATGCAGAATCCTGGTTACTAATCGGATATCTCTATAGAACAGAATCATATATGACAAAGGGCGGTATCTTTCTCCTGGCAGAAAGGTATCGCCTTTTTTCTTCTCATACGGGAAAATAACAGACGAATTGTATGATTGTCCGCTTCTTCGGATAATATTACCGGGTAGATGAGTCGGATTATGCGTACTTTTGTAGCAAAATCGACAATTACTTAAAAATATAATAACAATGATTGACAAAAAAACAATTATCGGTAAGATGATCCTGACACTTTGGACCGTATCTGTAGGAATGCCCCTGTCTGCCAAGGATTTCATTTGGTTTGATGGCAAAGAGGCGGTAAGCTGTTATGTGCCGAAAAACGTAGATCCCGTGGTGAAGATTGCCGCAGAAATGTTTTCTGCCGATATGCAGGCAGTGACTGGTATGAAAGCTATGGCTGCCAAGCGAGAAAAAGATGCAGTCATTAAAATAGTTGAGTTAGATAAGGCTTCTTCTGCTACAAAGAGTGCTTTAAGAAAGCAAGGGATTCCGGTGGATGAAGTTTCCCGAAAGATAGATGGTTTTCATATATCAATAAAAGGTAACCAGATTGTTATCATAGGAGCCAATGGCCGAGGCGCTGCCTATGGATTGCTCGAACTTTCCCGTAAGGCTGGTGTGAGTCCGTGGGTTTGGTGGGGAGACGTTGTGCCTGAGAAAAAGCAACGGCTGGTCATCGATGATGGGTTTGCTACCTTGCAAGGCGCATCCGTAGAATACCGTGGCATCTTTATCAACGACGAGGACTGGAGTCTTCGCCCTTGGAGCTACGGCAATTTCGAGAAGGCTGATTTCGGCACGATAGGTCCTCGTACCTATAAGAAAATCTTCCAACTCCTGTTACGCCTTCGTGCCAATGCCATCTGGCCGGGTATGCATACGGGTACCAAGGCTTTCTTCAATATTCCGGGTGCCAAGGCCGTGGCAGACAGTTGCGGCATAGCCCTCGGTTCTTCTCATTGTGAGCCTTTGCTCCGCAACAATCTGGATGAATGGGATGAAAGCAAACGGGACAGATTCAATTACATCACCAACAAGGCGCAGGTGCAAGACTATTGGATTGAGCGGCTCAAGGAGGTGAAGGGCTCCAAAGGCGGCAATCTCCTGACCATCGGTATGCGAGGCATCCATGATGGAAGTATGGAGGGCGTGAAGACGATGCAGGAAAAGTTCGATGGCTTGCAACAGGTCATCAACGACCAGCAGCAACTGATACGCAGATATCTGGGAGAGCCAAGCAAGCAGCCCCAGGTCTTCATTCCTTACAAGGAAGTGCTTGATATTTACAACAAGGGACTGAAAGTGCCTGACTACGTAACCTTGATGTGGTGCGACGACAATTATGGTTATATGACCCGTCTATCAGATGCCGATGAGCAGAAGCGCAGCGGTGGCGGTGGTGTCTACTATCACTTGAGCTATTGGGGAAGACCACACGACTATCTTTGGTTGGCAACAACGCAGCCAGGATTGATATACAATGAGATGAAGGCTGCTTACGACCACAACGTGAGAAAGATGTGGCTGGTGAATGTTCACGACCCTAAGGTTGCAGGCTATGATCTGGAACTTTTCCTCGATATGGCATGGAACATCAACAGCGTGAAGTCGAATACCATCAATGCCCATTATCAGGCTTGGCTCTGTCGCCAGTTTGGGGAGAATGTAGGCAGGAAACTGTTTCCTGTGATGCAGGAATTCTACAAGCTTTGTGGCGAACGCCGTCCTGAGTTTATGGGATGGAGCCAGGTGGAAATGGATAAGAAACTGTACGACCGCGGTTTGACTCCGGTCAGAAACTCTGAGTTCTCAACCACGGCTTTCGGCAATGAGATGGACCGTTATCTGGACCGCTATGCCGGCGTCGCTTCTTCCGTGAAGTCATTATCAGGAGAAGTCCGTTCAGAATTGAAAGATGCCTATTTTGCTGCGATTGAATACCCTGTGTTGGCAGCCGATGCTCATGCCCGGAAGATATTATGGGCTCAGAAAGCCCGTAGTTTTGCCAACGGAAGCACCAGGGAGGATATGTTTGCCAACAATGCAAAGATTTATCATGCGGTAGCGCAAAGCCAGCAGGCTTATCAGGAGATTCGTGACCTGACGGCTTATTATAACGACAAGATGGCGGATGGCAAGTGGCAGCGTTCGATGAATATGCGCCCTCGTGACTTGCCTGTGTTTGCAGCGCCAAATGTTCCAACCTTGTTGAATGATGAGCAAGTGAAGGAATGGTTGCAGAAACCATACGACACCCAGGCTCATCCTTTGCAATCCGATGGCGTGATAGCCCACAATGCTTGCGACTATCAGAAAGCTACGGATGGCGTGGAGACCGTGCAGATGCTGGGACACAGCATGAATGCCGTGGCTGTGCCAAAAGATGGAAGTTTGGAATACAGCTTTGAGACAACCCAGGAGGGCGATGCCATGCTTCGGGTGGCATTGATTCCTACCCAGCCTAATGACAAAGGCGACCTTCGCTTCTCCGTGAGTGTGGATGGAGCGGAACCTACGGTATATAGCTTGAAGGAACCTTTCCGTTCAGAGCGTTGGAAACTCAATGTCTTGCGTGGACAGGCTGTCAGAGAGTTGAAGCTTGCTGGGTTGAAAGCAGGAAAGCATTCCTTGAAAATCAAGGCTTTGGACAACCATGTCATCATCGACCAGTGGATGGTGGATTACGACTGGAACCGCAAGTTCTATCTTTTCCCAGTGGCATCATACAAGTAGTATTGTAGATTTTTATGGAAATGGATGTATTACAAACAACAAATCGATAAGGCATAGATTATGTATATCAAACAAATATTTCTCGTCTTGATGCTGTACCTCCTCTGTCTGGGGACATCGGCTCAATCCACCGAGACCATTTACCTTTCGGGGCGAGATGCCGACCAGACTGTGAAGTGGGACTTCTTCTGCTCCAAGGGCAACAATAGTGGCAAGTGGAAAAAGATAGCTGTGCCTTCTTGCTGGGAACAGCAGGGCTTTGGAGAATATACATACGGCAGGTATTATAAAAAGAAGGACGGAAGGGTGAGCGATGAGACGGGAACTTATCGCCACCAATTCAAGGTGCCTGCCAAATGGCAAGGCAGAATCATCAAACTGACTTTTGATGGAGTGATGACCGATGCCAAGGTATCGGTCAATGGGCAGCAAGTGGGACCTGTACACCAAGGCGGTTTTACTTCTTTCACCTACGACATTACGCCATACGTAAGCTGCGGCAAGACCAATCGCCTGGAGGTTTTCGTCAAGAAGCAGTCTGATGACAAGTCTGTGAACTTGGCGGAACGCCATGCCGACTGGTGGCTCTTTGGTGGCATCTATCGTCCTGTGTATTTGCAGGCTTTTCCGAAAACTCATATCGAGAAGGTGGCGGTGGATGCCCGGGCTGATGGCCAGATGAGGATGGACTTGTTTGCCCAAGGTTTGGCTGAGGGCGCAAAGTTGAAAGTTTCCTTATCGAAAGTTTCATCGGGGACTGCATTGTCTGGACAAAAATCATTGGCGACTGCTTCGCAGACCCTATCTTTGAAGGCACAGGATCAGCAACGCCTCTCCCTGTCTTTTCAAGGCGTTGAGGCTTGGGACGTAGAGCATCCTCATCTCTACGACATGAACTTGCAACTCATTGCTACCAATGGACAAGTGGTGCATGAGTATCGTCAACGAGTGGGCTTCCGAACCATGGAGTTCCGTCCTCGTGATGGTTTTTATATGAATGGCAAGAAACTGGTGGTGAAAGGCATCAACCGCCATTGCTTCTATCCCGAGACGGGCAGAACCACCAGCAAGCGACTGGACATCGAGGATGCCAAGCTTGTGAAGGGTATGAATGCCAATGCCATTCGCTCACATTATCCGCCCGACAAGCATTTCTTGGACATCTGCGACTCCTTGGGCATTCTCTATTTCGACGAGTTGCCGGGATGGCAGAATCATTACAATACGGAGATAGGTACGAAGATACTCTGCGAGATGATGGCTGACGATGCCAACCATCCTAGCATTTTCGCTTGGGGAAATGGAAATGAGGGCGGTTTCAACTACGACTTAGATCCACTCTTCCGTGAGTATGACATCCAGCAACGCCATGTGGTGCATCCATGGGCTTTGTTCAACGGGGTGGACGCACACCATTATCCAGCTTATCAAACGGGAGTGAATCGTTTGCACAATGGGTATGAGGTGTTTATGCCTACGGAGTTCTTGCACAGCCAGTACGACAAGGGGGGCGGTGCCTCGCTTGATGAGTATTGGGCGCATTGGAGCAAGAACCCGCTCTTTGCCGGAGGCTTCATCTGGGCGATGATAGACGAGGGCGTGGTGCGTACAGACCGCAGGGGCGAGATTGACACCGATGGTACCAATGCACCCGATGGCGTGTTGGGACCTCATCGGGAAAAGGAAGGCAGTTGGTTCACCATCCGCGATGTATGGTCGCCAATCCAGATAGCACCACTTCGCATTCGTTCGACATGGGATGGACGGATTCTTGTCAAGAACGAGAGTTTGTTTAGCCGTCTTGACGAATATCGAATAGATTACCGCATCCTCTCTGATGCCCAAGTAATCTCGGGAGGTAGCGTAAAGCTCCCTGCCATCGGGCGAGGAGAAAGCGGCTATGCCACCCTGGTGAAGAAAGGAAATGGCAATCAGGAAGATGCTTTGGGACTGAAGACGGCGTTGGAACAAGGAGATGTTCTGGAACTGGTGGCTCTCAGACATCAGGGCGATACGGTGAATGTATGGACTTATCCTCTGCATTATGCCGATGAATATTTTCAAAAGCATATTCAGGTAGTGAAAGCTGAGTTGTCGGAGACTTCTGCCGATAAGACGAGTAGTTCACAAAACTCTTCTGCATCCGTGCCGCAAAACTCCTCGGCATCCGTGACAGGCACCACCCTGTGTTCTGCCAATGGGGTGAAGGCTGTCTTTGACGCAGAAACGGGAATGATGTCCCATATATATAATAAGGTGAAAGAGATTCCTTTCAACCAAGGGCCTCTGCCTGTGGGCATGAAGGCAAAGTTGCAGCAGATTTCCGCTCGTCGGGAGGGAAACGATGCGCTGCTCGTGATGCACTATACGGGAGCCATCGACTCTATCGTTTGGCGAATGACAGCTGACGGTTGGCTAGGTATGGATGCCGTCGTTCTGAACAATCGCAATGGCAAGCAATTCGATGGGGCGTTCTTCGATGCAAAGGTGCGCAATCTGGGCTTTTCGTTTTCTTATCCAGAGCAACAGTGCAAGGGGATGAGATGGATGGGAAAAGGTCCTTACCGTGTTTGGCGCAATCGCCTTCGTGGTCCGCAATGGGGCATCTGGCAGAAGAGTTATAACAACACCGTGACGGGCGAGAGTTGGGAATATCCTGAGTTCAAAGGCTATCACGCCAATGTTTATTGGGCGGAGATGCAGTCAGACCAGGCTCCATTCCTATTCTATACAGAAACCGACGGACTCTATTATCGAGTCTTCACACCCGAAGAACCGAAGGCCTTGAACGGCGAGAAGCATACGATGCAGCCATTCCCAGAGGGCGACCTGTCCTTCCTCTTTGAGATTCCTGGCATCCAGTCGTATAAGCCGATAGAGCAACTGGGACCAGAGGCGCAGCCGGGCAATGTTAGAATCAATATCGGGGACGATGGCTTGAGAATGAAACTTTGGTTTCATTTTTAGGATGAAAATATAATGGCACTTATAAACAAAACTATGATGAAACAAAGAAAGAAAATACAGCTTCCATTGCTGGGCTTGGCTCTATCCATGATGCCGAACAGCAATGTGCTGGCGCAAGTGAGCACTCCAATCTCGCAGATGGAGAAGCTAGACCGTGGTGCGGTGGCTCTTCCTGCTGCCGACAAGGGAATCTTCGTAAGCTGGAGATTGCTGGGTACGGATGGCAAGAATGTTTGCTTCGATGTAGAAAGGGACGGTAAGGTCATTGCCCACCACCTGAAGTTGACCAACTATGTAGATAAGGCAGGTTCTCCAGCCAGCGCTTATCGCATCATCACTTATCAGGACGAGCCTAAGATGGAGGCGGCTGAGAATAGAGAGGTGTCGAACCCCGTAAAGCCATGGGCAGACCTCTTCAAGTCGATGCCCATCAACCGTCCTGCCGGGGGTGTTACTCCCGACGGAAAATCCTACGAATATACCCCCAACGACTGTAGCGTGGGCGATGTGGACGGAGACGGAGAATATGAAATCATCCTGAAATGGGACCCAACCAATGCCCATGACAATTCACATGACGGATATACGGGAGAGGTCATCTTCGACTGCTATAAGCTCGATGGAACCCAGCTCTGGCGCATCAATCTGGGTAAGAATATCCGTGCCGGTGCCCACTATACCCAGTTCCTGGTCTATGATTTCGACGGCGATGGCAAGGCGGAGATGGTCTGCAAGACATCGGCGGGTTCGGTAGATGCCAGAGGCAGGTTTGTGAGCGATGCGGCTACGGATGACGGAATCCGCTCCATCGACAACCATGCCGACTATCGCAATTCCAGAGGTCGCATTATGACCGGTCCTGAACTGCTGACGGTCTTCCATGGCGAAACCGGAAAGGCGATGCATACCATCTGGTATCAGCCCAACCGAGCCTTCGGCGTTGGCAACCAGGTGGAAGAGGGGGAGCATCTGGAGAACGGATTCCCTGCCTATTCTTCTGTATGGGGCGACAAGGCAAACTATGGTAACCGTGGCGAGCGATACCTGGCTGGCGTGGCTTTCCTGGAGGGTGCCGACAAGAAGCCGAGTGCCGTGATGTGCCGTGGCTATTATACCCGCTCTTATCTCTGGGCGGTAGATTTCGACGGAAAGGAACTCAAGACCAAATGGCTCCATGCTTCGCTGAGTCCCAACGACTGGAAGGTGACCGATGCCGAAGGAAAGGTGCTGAAGGAAGCTCATGGATGTAAGGCAACTGCCTATGCCCAGGGAGCGCACAGTCTGGCTGTGGGCGATGTGGACGGAGACGGACGTGACGAAATCACATACGGTTCGGCTGCCATCAACCCTGACGGAACCTTGTTGTATTCTACCGGATTGGGACATGGCGATGCGCAGCATCTTGCTGATTTGGATCCCGACCGACCTGGCTTGGAATATTATATGGTACACGAAGAATATCCTTACGGTTCTGACCTGCGGGATGCGAGAACAGGCGAAATCCTGTTCCGTACATTCGATAAGGAAGATACCGGAAGAGGAGTGGCTGCTGATATCGATTCCAGGCATCGGGGATATGAATATTGGTGTTCGGATGCTCCTGTAGTAAGAGACATCAAGGGTAAGCCTGTTTCGGCAGAAACATCTTTATCCTCTCAGAAGAATCATGAAGCTGATCATTTCAGAAGTAATGAGAAAACGACTTTCAGAGCTGTTTCCAGAATGCCGGCAATGAACTTCCGGATCTATTGGGATGGCGACTTGCAGGATGAACTTCTGGCAAACGGGCGTCCTCCTCATTTTCCTCCTTATCTCCAGAAATGGAACGGCAGCGAGGCGGTGGCTTTGCCTTTGAGCAATGGAAAACAGCTCTACGAGATGGGAAACTCGGTGAGTTGCAACTGGTCGAAGGCGACCCCGAATCTGCAGGCTGACCTCTTTGGCGACTGGCGAGAGGAAGTCATCTATTGGGATAAGAGCGATGCCTCGCATCTCAATATCTTCACCACCAATATTCCGACAGAATATCGGGTTCCAACCCTGATGCACGATCATATCTACCGTATGGGAGTGGCATGGCAGAATGTGGGTTATAACCAGCCTCCACATCTGGGATATTATCTGCCCGATCATGCAGAGAAGATGAAGTGAAGAGTGAAGAACGAAGAGTGAAGAATTCTCTTGTATATAATATAACGATAATAATTTGATAAAAAAACGTAGCTAATGAAAAGAATATTATTCGCCATTTCATTGATGGCGGCAACAACTGCTTCTTTTGCCCAGGTGGCAAAACCGATGGAAGATGTCAACAAAGTTATCGACAATACCGTAGATAGCCTGAACAAGGCGATGACCGCACGAATCCAGCCGGGAACCAGCCGCAAGGGCAACAACCCGGTGCTCTTCCTGATAGGTAACTCTACCATGCGCAATGGTACGCTGGGTAATGGTAACAACGGTCAGTGGGGCTGGGGATACTACGAGCACGAGTTCTTCGATGCCAACAAGATTACGGTAGAGAACCAGGCGCTCGGAGGCATGAGCAGCCGTACCTTCTACAACCGTCTGTGGCCGGATGTGCGCAAGGGCATCAAGGCTGGCGACTGGGTAATCATCTCCATCGGTCATAACGACAATGGTCCTTACGATAGCGGAAGAGCACGTGCCAGCATCCCTGGCATCGGCAAGGATTCGCTCAATGTCACCATCAAGGAGACGGGCGTGAAGGAGACCGTCTATACCTACGGCGAATACATGCGCAAATATATCAACGACTGCAAGGCACTGGGTGCTCATCCTATCCTGATGTCGCTGACTCCACGTGATGCCTACGATGAGAACGACAAGATTATCCGCGTCAACAAGACCTTCGGATTGTGGGCAAAGCAGGTGGCTGAGCAGGAAGGCGTTCCTTTCGTTGATTTGAATGAGATATCGGCTGCCAAACTCGACAGCTATGGTCATTGGAAGGAAAAGTATCATTTCTTCACCGACCATATCCACACCTCCCGCTTCGGTGCGATGATGAATGCCCGTTCGGCTGCTGAGGGATTGGCAGAGAGCAAGGACCCAAGTCTGGCTCCATTGCAGGCGATGATGATCAATGTGGCTTTGCCGGTAGAGAATTTCAAGCGCGAACCGGGCAAACCGGTCGTCTTCTTCACCGGAGACAGTACCGTGAAGAATGCCGATAAGGACGAAGACGGCATGTGGGGTTGGGGCTCTCAGGCTTATACCATCTTCAATCCTAAGAAGATTACCTGCGTGAATGCTGCCAAGGCGGGTCGCAGTTCCCGTTCTTATCTCAACGAGGGAAGATGGGATAAGGTATACAACAGTCTTCAGCCGGGCGACTACGTGCTCATCGAGTTCGGACACAACGACATCTGTTCTATGACCGACAAGAAGATGCGCGGTTCCATCCCATGTGCCAAGGATACCTGTCATGTTTATCAGATGGAAGAGAGCAAGCAGTATGAGGTGGTCTATTCCTTCGGCTGGTACTTGAAGAAGTTTATCCAGGATGTTCGTGAGAAGGGTGCTACCCCAATCCTCGTTTCCCTGACTCCTCGCAACGAGTGGCCTAACGGAAAGATGGAGCGCCGTAATGATACCTACGGCAAGTGGTATCGCGAAATCGTTGCAGAGACAGGCGTTGCCTTCCTCGACCTCCACAACATCGCAGCCGATTCATACGATAAGATAGGTAAGGAAAAGGTGAAGGCTTATTACAAGAAGGATCATACCCACACCAGTCTGAAGGGTGCCCAGCACAATGCCAAGTGCGTGGCTAAGGGATTGAAGAAGATGAAGAGTCCTTTGGCGAAGTATCTGAAGTAAAGCATTGGAATAAGGTTGTTTTTAATAGAAGAAACAAATGAAGACAAGAAATTTTTTATTTACCAGTCTGCTGGCGCTGGCTTCTACGGTAGCCGCCAATGCCCAGACTTTTGATATTGATATGTTGAAGGCGCAGCCTGTCTATTCCGCTGAGAAGGGTCAGGGATATGACATCTTGGCTGCTCCAAAGGCAAAGAGCAATGCGCCTTTCTTCTATTCCGTGAAGGTGGCGGATGGCAACTATAAGGTAACCGTGGTGCTCGGGTCCAAGAAGAAGGCGGGCAAGACTGTGGTTCGTGCAGAGAACCGCCGTTTGATGCTCGACGAGGTGAGCACCAGGAAAGGCGAGTTCAAGACTTACTCCTTCATCGTGAACAAGCGCAGCCCTTATATCAATGCGAAGATGAACGTAAAGATCAAGCCTCGCGAGAAGGATTACTTTACCTGGGACGAGAAGTTGACTCTGGAGTTTACGGGTGCTGCCCCAGCAGTAAAGAGCATCAAGGTGGAACCGGCTCCTGCCGAAACCACAACCTTGTTTCTTTGTGGCAACTCTACGGTAGTTGACCAGTTTACGGAGCCATACGCTTCCTGGGGACAGATGGTGACCCGCTGGTTTGGTCCGGAGGTGGCTATCTCAAACCATGCCGAAAGCGGATTGACAGCCGGTTCCTTCCTTGCCTCCAATCGTCTGGACAAGGTGCTGGCGATGATGAAGAAGGGGGATTATGTGATTTGCGAGTTCGGTCATAACGACCAGAAGGAGAAGTATGCGGGCAGTGGTGCCTGGTATAATTTCTCTTACAACCTGAAGAAATTCATCGACGAGGTACGCAAGAAGGGTGGCAACATCATCTTCGTAACTCCTACCCAGCGCCGCCGTTTTGACGATGCTACCCATAGCAAGATTCAGGAAACTCATGGCGATTATCCTGATGCCATGCGAGCTGTGGCGAAACGAGAGGGCGTGCCTGTAATAGAACTTCACGATATGACCCGCACTTTCTTCGAGACCTTGGGGTATGAGAACAGTAAGAAGTCGCTGGTTCACTATCCGGCAAATACTTACCCAAATCAGACTAAGGCTTTGGAGGATAACACCCACTTCAATCCATACGGTGCCTACGAGGTGGCTAAGATGGTGGTGATGGGCATGAAACAGCTCAATCTGCCTATCGTGAAGTATCTCCGTGCAGATTGGAAGGACTTCAATCCTGCCCAGCCAGATGATTTCAATCAATTCGTATGGTATCCATCCGTGAATCAGGATGTAACCAAGCCAGACGGAAATTAATACTTAAAACATTGAACTTTGAACATTGAACTTTATGATTAGTTCTTTTGCTTCAAAATCTCATATTAAATGAATTTGGAATGAATAAAAAGACAATACTTTTCGCCTCGTTGCTGCTGGGCGGTTTGCCTTTAATGGGAACCCTTTCGGCTGAGGCTGCGGTGCGCGATACCATCAGCATCAACCAGGGATGGCAGTTCCATCGTGGTGATGTGAAGAACATAGCTGAGTTGAAATCAACCCAGAGCGGGGATGATGTGGTGAATCTGCCACATGATTTCCTGATAGGACAGGACTGGGTGGCTCCAGATGCCAGCGAGCGACCTGACAATAGCGATGCGGGCAGCAATGTGCGCAGCCGATTGAGTTCCCGGGGATTCAAGGAGATGGGCATCGGCTGGTATCGCTATGAACTTACGCCTAAGGACGAATGGAAGGGAAAGCGCATCGTGCTCGACTTCCAGGGCATCATGCTGGTGGGCGATGTCTATCTGAACGGTCAGCGAATCGGTGGTACCGACTATGGATACCTGGGCTTCGATATCGACCTGAGCAAACTTTTGAAGTGGGGACAGCCTAATGAAATCGCAGTCAAGGCGGATACGCAGAATCCAAGCAACTCCCGCTGGTTTACGGGTGCCGGTCTCTATCGTGATGTCAATCTCATCGTCACCAATAAGGACCTGTTCTTCCCTCGCCATCCGCTCTTTATCCGTACACAGGGCAACAAGGAGGTGAAGATCAAGGCGGAAATCATCAACCAGCAGAAGGTGGCTAAGGGACAGAAGGCTGCCAAGATGCCGGTGGGCGTTCGCATCCTCGATGCCGATGGCAAGGTGGTGGCTGAGCAGAAGAACGATATCCACTTTAATGCCAAATGGAGAGACAGAGAGTATGAATTGCCAAGTATCTCTTTGGAGAACGCCAAGTTGTGGTCGCCGGATTCACCTTGTTTATATACTGCCGAGGTGACGCTTTATGACAACGAGGGCAACATCGCCGACCAGATTAAGGAGCCGTTTGGTGTGCGCACCATCGAAATCGTTCCGCAGAAGGGCTTGCTGGTGAATGGCAAGAAGGTACTCCTCAAGGGTTATGCCAACCATCATACCCTCGGTGCCCTGGGTGCTGCCGCCTATCCGCGTGCCATCGAGAAGCGACTGAAACTGATGAAGGAATTCGGCATGAACCATATCCGTTCCTCTCATAATCCATATAGCGAGGACTTCCTGAAACTCTGCGATAAGTATGGCATCCTGGTGGTGGATGAGCTTTACGACAAGTGGCTCACCCAGTATGCCGGTGGCAGAGTGGAATGGGAGAGTCTTTGGCAGAAGGATATTCCTGAGTGGGTGAAGCGAGACAGAAACCATCCGTCGGTGGTGATGTGGAGTCTGGGAAATGAGTTGCAGCAGTACAGCAATCTGCCTTTCAATGACTGGGGCGTGACAGCCTACAAGCTTCAGAAAGAGTTGCTGCACCGTTATGACGATACCCGACTCACCACTGTGGCGATGCATCCACGCTATCGCAACCTGGAGACGGATTCCATCCCAGCCGACCTGGCAATAGAGACTGAGGTGAATTCATATAACTATCGCTACATGTATTTCCCTGGCGACAGCAAGCGCTATCCGGAGAAAACATTCTATCAGAGTGAGGCAAGTGTGGCAGCCATGGGTCCCAACTTCTACGAGATGGACCGTGACAAGGTGATTGGTCTTGCCTATTGGGGCGCCATCGATTACCTGGGCGAGAGTATGGGATGGCCTGTTAAAGGTTGGAACCAGGGTGTGTTCGACCTTTCTCTTCAGCCAAAGCCGGATGCTTATTTCGTGAAGAGTATGTTCTCTGAAGAACCTGTCGTGCATATCGGAGTCATCGAAAAGTCTGGTGGCAACACCCAGTGGAATGGCATCAATGTGTCTGTGAGCAAGCTCTCAGAGAATTGGAACCGTGAGGCTGGCGAGCAGGTTTCGCTCTATACCTATACCAATGGCGACGAGGTGGAACTCTTCCTGAACGGCAAGAGTCTGGGTGTGAAGAAGAACAGCAACGACCCTAAGCTCCGTGCCCGCATCAAGTGGGACAACATCGCCTATGCTCCAGGTACTTTGGTGGCTGTGGCCAAGAAGAACGGCAAGGTGGTGGCTCGCCATCAGATAGAGACCACGGGCGAGGCTGTGGCTCTGAAACTGGTTCCAGATGTGGAGACCTGGCATGCTGATGGTAAGGATCTGATGCACGTTCGCATCTATGCCGTGGATAAGAAAGGCAGAAGAGTGCTGAACATGAAGGATGCCAAGGCTTTCGACAAGTTGACTTTCACCGTGAAAGGCGATGCGAATATCGTGGCGGTAGATAACGGAAACATCGCTTCGGATGAGCTTCATATCGGAAAGACCCAGTTGGAGAAGACCATTCAGCGCAATCTCTTCCAGGGTTCCGCCCTCGTGATATTGAGAGCAGGCAATAAGCCGGGAAAGATAGAACTTTCGGTGGCTGGCGAAAAGATGAAAGCCAGAAAGCTGGTTCTGAATACGAATAAACTATTTGATAAGAATAGGAAATTAACTATTTGATAACAATAAAGGTCGCCATAATCTTGGCGACCTTTATTATTGTTGGAAAATCTTGGATTATTTTCTGAATCTCTTTTTTATCCATTGGTTGAATGCGACATAAGCACTAATTTCCTCCTGATGTTGAGGTTCGGCAAATGTCAGATTATTGCCGGAGGAGTCTCCATGCTGGTCTGGGAAGATAATCATCAGATTGGTTCCCAGGAAGAAGCGGGTGATTTCTTCCGGTAAGCGTTCGAGAGCTGTCTTGTGAGATACAGTTCCCTTACGGGCTGTGATAATTATCAGCATGTGATCTTCTGCTATCTGGGAAGCTATTCTAGGCATCTCGTTCCAATGATTCATCAGGGTGTAGTCGGCACGTACTTCATGATGACGGTTGGTGATATATTCATTGATGAGTGCCAGGGTTTCCTCGCGACCATGGAATTGGATACGGCAATCCAGATTGCCTGCTAGTCGGGCAAGACGTTCTACCCAACGGTAGAAGCCTGGTTCGAACTCGGCTCTGGACGGTACTGCCACTTCTATGCGACGCAGGGTATTGAGCGGTTGCTTGATGCGCGCCATGATAATCTGGCGGCTCAGACCGTTGAACAGACTCTGATGGAATTCGCCCCAGAATTTAGGTGAAACCTCAGGATGCATGTGCATGCCGATAATGATTTCTGAACATTGGAATTCGTTGAAGGCATGCTTGATGCCGTTGGCGATGTTGGCTGCGATGCGAACCTGAGTCTGCGTCATCACGTCTGTGGCTGCCGCAAGTTGGCTGCAATGGTCAAGAAGCTGGCGTCCCTGTTCCTGCTTGTATCGCATATCATTGTCATCATACACAACATTCAGGCAAACCAGTCCTCTGTTCAATTTCTGGTTTCTTACCAGGAAAGCAAGGCTCATCAGGTTGTCTGCATATTCCGGATATTTCACAGGAATGAGAATCTTCTCGTCGCTTGCCTTCTTGTCATCTTCTGCATCTGGAAGCTCCTTGTCGCGGAGGATAATCTTTCTGGAACTCCAGTCGGTGAGCATCGAAGAGATGATGCAGGTACAGAGAATCATCATCACCACGCCGTTCAGCATGTCATCGTTTACCAGATAAGTATTCGGTCCTACGAGGATATTCATACCCACCATCACCATGGCGATACTGCCGGCGGCATGGGCAGAAGTCAAGCCGAACATCATGTGACCCGATGACAGCGGCAACCGGAATCCGAAGCAGGCGGCATAGGCGGCGATGGCTTTTCCTAATGTTCCGAAGAAAACAATGCAGAATACTACCCAAAGAATATGACCGCCCTGGAAAAGCAACCCCACATTGATGAGCATGCCCACACCTATCAGGAAGTATGGAATGAAGAGAGCATTGCCCGTAAACTCCAGACGGTTCATCAAAGGAGATACATGCGGGATATACCTATTTAATATAAGACCCGCAAAGAAGGCGCCGAAGACACCTTCGATACCTACCATCTGGGATAAGGCTGCACTCATGAAAAGCATCGCCATCACAAAGATAAACTGCATCACGGCATCGCTGTATCTGCGTAGAAACCATCGTGTTAGTCTTGGAATCAGAAATATCATGAATCCGCAATATGCAGCAAACTTGGCTGCGAAAAATAGCCAGAAAAGGATACCGTCGTGCTTGGAAAATGAAGCTACGAGACCCGCCAGCATGATGAGGGCTATCAAAAGTGAAAGCATACTGGAACCCACACTCAACGTAACGCTAGGCTTCTGTTGCAATCCATAGCGTGCCACGATAGGATAGGCTATCAAGGTGTTGGATGCCATGATACAACTTAGAAGCATGGAAGCCCTGAAGGAATAATGAAGCAGCCAGATACTCATGCCGAACGTAAGGAAAAAAGGCACGAAACAGGTAAGAAGACCATAAATGAGTAGTCTCATCTTGTTCTTCTTCATGCCTTCCATGTCCATTTCCAAGGCAGCTAGGAACATGATGTAATAAAGCCCCACCTTTCCGAACAGCTCGAAAGATGAGTCTCGTTCCAGGATATTGAGTCCGTATTTACCGACCAGTACTCCTGCCAAAACCATTCCTATGATGTGGGGAATTCTTAATTTACCCATGATGATTGGGGCAAATAGAATGATGAGGAGTACTACGAAGAATATCAACGTAGGGTCAGTTATTGGAAAATATTCTGCAATATGTAACATAGGCTTATTCTGATTTTATTTTTTGAGTGCAAAAGTACAAATAATTCTTGAAAAGAGCAAAGCTTTTGTCTTTTATGTGCATTTTATCAGACTAGAAACCGCTTTTGTCGCTAAAAGGATCATGAGAATGGCAAGTAGAAATTGCCAAACTGTATTTTTGAATCTATTTCATATATATATAATAAGGTATAAAAGGATTTTTGAAAGCTCAAAATGTTTACGAGTGTTAAAATACATCTATTTATCGAACTTTTTTACCGAATAATTTGGTGGAATGGAAAATAGTTAGTACTTTTGCACTCGCTTTTGAGAAATACGGTTTCTCTTAGCAATATAAAGAAAGAGTTCTTTGAAAGATTTTACATAAACAGACAAGTAGTACAAGAAGC
>OLGY01000316.1_pt1 | contig 37572 bp, 27 predicted proteins | sample 1605951 | NCBI WGS metagenome assembly OLGY01 (sample SAMN03283280) | human gut metagenome | biome: human-associated habitat; material: feces | host: Homo sapiens | place: Peru | collected 2012
AGGCGTGGGTCTGCAACACCCTGATTCACCGGTTCAAATCCGGTCTGCGCCTCTTGAAAAAAGCTCGAAAACATGTAGTTTTCGAGCTTTTTTGGTTGCATATTCCTACAAATGATTATCAAAGAAAAATGTTGTAATCCGATTATTGATATGGCATAATAAAAATGGCAATGTTAAAAATATGCCAAAAGAAAGTAAAAAACAAGTAAAAAAATAGTACAGAAGATGTCGTCCCCGGACATAAAAAGGGGACATCAAAGGAGAAAGTTATGGCAATCGTTTCAATGATTTTATCTTTGTTGAGTGGAGTGGCATTGTTTTTGTTTGGTATGTCACTTATGGGTGATGGATTAAAGTCTGTCGCAGGTAATAAGCTGGAAGCATTTCTTTACAAGATGACGAATACTCCGCTGAAGGGAGTCGCACTTGGTACTGGAGTAACCAGTGTTATCCAATCTTCCTCTGCAACTACGGTTATGGTAATCGGTTTTGTAAACTCCGGTATGATGAAGCTTAAACAGGCTATCGGTATCATTATGGGAGCTAATATCGGAACCAGTATTACAGGATGGATTTTATGTCTCTCTTATATTCAAGGTTCCAACGGAGTGGCAAGTCTTTTGTCTACAGCGACAATTTCCGCAGTAGTAGCAGTAATTGGTATTATCCTGCGCATGTTCGGTAAAAGAACAGTGCATAAGAATCTTGGTAATATCATGTTAGGATTTTCAATCTTGATGACAGGTATGCAGACCATGAGTGGGGCCGTGGCACCATTGAAAGAAAGTCCGGTATTCATAGATATGCTTACAATGTTTTCAAATCCACTTGCTGGTATTTTAGTAGGTATCTTATTTACAGCAGTATTACAGAGTGCATCTGCAACAGTCGGTGTACTGCAGGCATTATCAGTAACAGGATTATTAACATTTGCAAGTGCATTTCCGATTGTTCTTGGAATTGGTGTAGGTGCTGCCTGTCCAGTTTTGATTTCAGCTATCGGAGCTAATAAGAATGGTAAAAGAACAGCACTTGTATATTTGATGAATGATTTATTTGGTTTGGTTGTATGGTCAGTTATTTTCTATACGGTGAATGCATTTGTTCATTTTACATTTATGGATATGGTTATGTCACCAGTAAGCATAGCACTGTTAAATACAGTATTCCGTGTAGCAACTGTATGTGTGCTCTTCCCATTTATTCCGAAGCTTGAGCAGTTAGTATGCTATCTTGTAAAAGACAGTGCGGAAGAATTGGAAGACGAAGCGGATTTTGATCTGTTGGAAGAACGTTTGATCAATTATCCGGCATTAGCTATCGGACAGTGTCACAGAGCTATGAATGGAATGGCAAAGAAGCTTCGTAAGAATGTAAACAGAGCGATGAACTTGATCAATAATTATCAGCAGGATAAGTTTGATAAGGTACAGCGCAAAGAAGATTTGATAGATAAATACGAAAGCAGACTTGGTGAGTATCTGATCAAACTGACAAAACACGAGATGAACACACTGCAGACTACACAGGTATCTTTGTATTTGCATACAATCAATGACTTTGAACGAATTGGAGATCATGCATCTTATATCGCACATTTATCGAATGAGATGCACGATAATCATATTCAATTCTCTCAGTCAGCATGGGATGAATTGAATGTGGTAATGGGAGCTGTTCGTGAAGAAATTAATATAACTTGTAATGCATTTATGAATGACGATAAAGAGGCTGCTGAACGTGTGGCACCATTGGGGATGCTTATTACAAAAATGTGTGACGAGTTGAAACTGCACCATGTAGCACGTCTTAGTGATGGAATTTGTGGCCTGGAAGAGGGAACAGTATTCAATGATATTTTGAATAGTTTTAACCGTATTGCAGCACACTGTGCCAGTGCAATGGTAGCGTTGATGAAGAGTGGAGAGGTAGATTCAGATCCACATATCCATGACTCTAAGATTTATCCATCGAATAGTCCGCGATATCTTGAGTATCTGAAAGAGTATTGCGAAAAATATGATATGAAAAATGAAGGTCACGTGTTAAGCATGGAGCCTGAAGAAATTGAATAATAATTGATAGTTCTATAAAAAATCACCGGCAGAATCGTTTGAACAGATTCTGCCGGTGGTTTTTTCAAATTAATCCAAGTGTTTTTAAAATATACAGCCACCCTGTCACGGTAAAGGAACTAAACAATGTTGTCAGCATAACAACACTGGATGTTAATACACCCTCATGCCCCATATTACGAGACATGACATAGCAGGCAACAGTTGTTCCTGACCCGAGCATTACGAGTATCGCAAGTAATTCTTCGTTTCGAAATCCAAGCAAAACTGCAATCGGAAGAAATATGGCACAAAGCCCGATAAGTTTGATAAAAGTTGCGGTAACTGCAGGTTTTGCCTTGCCAAGAGCCTTGTGGATATCAAACATAGCTCCCATAGCCATTAACCCAAGCGGTGTTGCGGTGGCTCCGATGCTGGTTGCGGTCTTGTTTAAAATCTGAGGCATTGGTATTTTTAGTGCAGACCATACAAATCCGGCAACAATGCCAAGAATAATCGGATTTGTGAGAATCCCAATCAGAGTCTTTTTCAAAACCTTTGAGTCCAGACCTTTTTGTTCCGGCTGGAAAAATGACAGGACAATAACTGCCATAATATTATAGAGAGGAACGCTTCCGATGATCATAAGCGGGGCCATACCGGTGTTGCCATATATATTTTGAATAAATGCAATACCGAGAATGGCGGCACTGCTTCGGTAAGACGCCTGAATAAATTCTCCCTGGATGGTTTTGTCTTTCCAAAGAAGCGAAAAAAGTGCAACTAAAATAATACTTAGCAGTGTTGCTGTAAAACAGAAAAGAACAAATTTACCATTCCAGGCACTTTTAAAGTCAACCTTTGCCAAATCAGCGAATAGCATAACCGGGAGTGGGACACGAAATACAAAAGCATTCATTTTCGTGGCAAATTCTTCATCAATCCAGTTCAATTTTCGAAAAAATAGTCCCAGAACCATAAGTAAAAAGATTGGGACAGTAGCATTCAAGCTAAAAATTAAATTATCCATTTAAATAAGCCTCCTAAAACATATGATTATCATAGCATATGTTGAAGGAAATGGCGTGTTTTTTGTATAAAACAAAATGTGGATGTTAAAAAAGAACAAACTAAAATCCACTGCACTATCATAATAATTGTAGTACAGTGGACTTTAAATTATTTCATCCATCGGATGTTGTCCTCCTTATTTATTTGATATCTATTTAAAACTATTATCTCAAATAGTATTCTTATGGTATTTTATTTTAATTTCCCATTGGATTTTACCTCTTTCACGTATTTGGATATTCAGTTTTTATTTAGTATCCCATTGGATTCTACCTCTTTCGTTAAATTTGTATTCGAATATTTTATTTAACGTCCCATTGGATTTTACCTCTTTCATTAAATTAAATATTGTTTTTTTATGTCTGTCCCATTGGACTTTACCTCTCTTTCATTAATATTGTGTCTGTTTTAAATTACTCTTTCTGGTGGTCCGTACCTCTTTCTTTAAATTTTATCTTTAAATAAGATTTATTTTCTTAGGAGTTTTTTTGTTCTCCTTGTTTTGTTGTCTTTATAATATCTTACTATGCTGAAAAAGTCAATAGGAAATCAGAAAAAATATTAAAAATATTTAAATTAACAGATAATAAGAAAGAAAAGTGATAAAAAACAGATTTAAAAAACAAGGTGAAAGTATGTTACAATGAGAATATGTAAGGAAATCGTTGCGAAAGGAGTCAGAAGATGTTCAATTCACAGGAACAGAAGATTTTACATTTATTAGTAAAAGCGGAATATATGACAGCAACAGAATTGTCAGAAAAGCTCGGTATTGGTGTTAAAACGGTGAGAACAAGAATTAAAGAGTTAAATTCACAGCTGACGCAATATGATGTGGCGATTTCTTCAAAGCCACGTTATGGATATTATTTGAATAAGGAAGAAAAAGAACAGATAGAGGTACTCTTGAAAAATGGAATCCATGATGAAGGACAAATCCCGGCAACATCAAGGGAACGTATTCATTATTTACTTGCATATTTGCTAAATCAGAAGGATTATGTGAAGTCTGAGAATTTATGTGAGTTTCTTTACATTTCGAAAGGAACTCTTACGAATTCGCTTCGTCAGGTAGAGGAAGTTTATCAAAAATATCATATTACGATAGATAAGAAACCGAACTATGGAATTAAGGTTAAGGGACGAGAATTTGATATCCGTCAATGTATGATGGATGTGTTTGTTAAAAAGGACGGCTTAGAAGGTGTTGGAAGAATTTATCAGACGCAGGAGATTCAGTCACTTGGCAAACACGTTTATCAGTGTATGCAAAAGTACGGGATAGAATTTTCGGAAATCGCATATAATGATTTTATTGAGCATATTTATATTGCGATTCGAAGAATCCGTCAAGGACAATTTGTGGAGGAGATGCAGGGCCTGAAAACAGGACAGGCCGAGACGGAGTTTATTAAAGAACTGGCAGAGTTTATTGAGGAAGAGTATCATGTGACATTTCCAAAAGTGGAGCAGGAGTATCTGTTGTTGCAATTGGCGGGAAAAGGTATTGTGAAGGAAGGGCAGCAGCAAGACAATTTTGTGATGCAAAGCGAGATGGATGAGCTTGTAGATCAGATGCTGAATATGGTCTACAGAGAGTTCCAAATTGATTTTCGCAACAATCTGGGGCTGCGTATGGAATTGAACCAACATCTGGTTCCGCTTAGTATTCGATTGAAGTATCATATTTTTTTGAGAAATCCGATGTTGGAAGAAATTAAAAAGAATTATATTTTCGCATATACAGTCGCATCTCAAGTGTCATCTATTTTGAAAGAATACTATGAATGTGATATTTCCGAGGATGAAATAGGCGAACTGGCTGAGATTTTTGAGCTGGCTCTTGAGCAGAGGGAGAGTGACAAGAAGAAATATTCTATTTTAATCGTATGTGCTTCGGGCCGGAGCAGTTCCCAGCTTTTGAAATACCGATATAGCCAGGAGTTCAAAGAAAATATCAAGGAAATATATGTATGTAATCTGTATGAAGTGGAAACATTTGATTTTTCAAAAGTAGATTATGTTTTTACAACTGTTCCGATTCAGACATATGTGCCGGTGCCGATTCTGGAAGTGAGTTCTTTCTTAAAAGAGAGCGATATTACAGCGGTCAGAAAGTTGTTTGAGCAGGAAAGCAAAGAGTTTTTGAGAAAATATTACCGGCCGGAATTATTTTTTACAGATATTCACGGAACAACAAGAGATGAAGTGCTGGCAAAATTATGTGGCCGTGTGGAGATGGCTACGAGAAAGAATACAGTATGGGGAAATGTTGTATCTGCAGCCGAACTATTTGCATCTGTATTAAGCAGAGAAGAATTGTCTCCGACAGACTATGGCAATCTGGTTGCAATCCCGCATCCGGATAAAGTATTTTTGGAAACTACATTAGTGGCGGTAGCTATATTAGAAAAGCCGATAATCTGGAATAGAGAACAAGTGCAAATAATTATTTTGACTCTGATAGGAAGTGAGGAAGATCCGGATATTCAGAAATTTTATGAAGCAACTACGGATTTATTGCTGCGAACAGAAGATATTTCAGAGCTTATACATAGAAGAACATTTGACGCTTTAATTGGAATGCTGAAAAAATAAAAATGTCTGGTCTGGTTATATTTTTTAAAATCCGGGTTAGAATAGTAACACAAAAATTGGTTACTGTTCACAGTACCTGTGACCAGCAACGCATCTCGCCATTTTAAATCGCCTTTGGCGATGGGCGAGATGCCGTTCAAGATAAAACGTGCATCCTCCGTGTCAATCAGCGTAGTGATTGACACGGGAGTGAACAGTAACAAAAATTGCCACATTAAATGTGGCTTTTTTTTCGTTGGAGTTTTATGTAAAGGAATGGTAAAGTAGGGGTTAAGAGAGAGAGGAAACGATATGAAGTACATTACATTACTTTGTAACGCCGGAATGTCTACCAGTCTCATGGTTAATAAGATGAGAAGGATAGCGACAGAGCAGAATATAGAAGTAGAGATTCATGCGATGGCAGAGTTTGCATTTCAAAAGTATGACAAGCCAACCGATGTATTGCTTCTTGGGCCACAGGTCAGATATAAGTATGATGTCCTGAAAGAACAGTTCGAATCGACCGGAACCCCAATTGCGGTAATCGACTCTCAGGCTTATGCATCGATGGATGCAGAGGCAGTGTTAAACACAGCATTAAATATGATAAAAGAAAGATAATAAGAGGAGGACAAAATAATGGCAAAATTTACTTATGTAATCACAGATGAGGTGGGACTTCACGCAAGACCAGCAGGACTTCTGGTTAAGAAAGCAAAAGAGCTTGGAGCAAAAATCACACTTGCATGCAATGGAAAAACAGCAGATGCTACAAAGATCATGGCAATCATGGCTATGGGAGTTATGAAAGATATGGAAGTTGAAGTAACTGTTGAAGGTGACAATGCTGATGCAGTAGCTACAGAATTAGAAGCATTCTTCAAAGAAAATCTGTAATTAGAAGAATAAGAAGCATTTGAATAACTGTTCGGTACAGAAACAGGATGTGCCGGACAGTTATAAATTTATTATTAAGTTAAGGCGGGGTCATTATGGAAATTATTCAGGGAAAAGCTATTTTCGGTGGAATTGCAATCGGTCCGATTTCGTTTTTTGCAAAAGAGCAGAAACAGGTAAAACGTACAAAAGTTGAGGATACAGAAGCTGAAGTTGCACGCTACGAAGCAGCATTGGCAACAGCAATTGAACAGTTGGGAGCATTGTATGAGAAAGCCCTCAAAGAAGTGGGCGAATCTGAAGCACAGATTTTTGAAGTACATCAGATGATGTTGGAAGACGATGATTACAATGATTCTGTTAAAAATATTATTACTAGCCAGGGACTTAATGCAGAGTACGCAGTGGCTACTACAGGAGACAATTTTTCAACAATGTTTGCAGCAATGGATGATGAATATTTCCAGGCAAGAGCTGTGGATGTTAAAGATATTTCTGAACGTATCATTAATATTTTGATGGGAATCGGAGAGGCGAAAGTGTCTGATGAGCCATCTATTATTGTTGCAGAGGATCTTGCACCTAGCGAGACTGTTCAGATGGATAAGAGTAAATTACTTGGTTTTGTTACAAGACTTGGGTCTTCTAATTCTCATACAGCAATTCTTGCAAGAACAATGAATATTCCTGCTCTGATTCAAGTAGATATTAAAGAAGAATGGAATGGAAAACAGGCGATCATTGATGGATTCAGTGGTAAATTTATTATCGAACCAGAAGCAGATGTATTGGAAGAGTATCAGAAGAAACAGGCAGAACAACAGGAAAGAAGACGTCTTCTTGCAGAACAGAAGGGTAAACCGACTGTGACAAAGAACGGAAAAGCAATTAAGCTTTTTGCAAATATTGGTTCTGTATCAGATCTTCAATCTGTAATGGAAAATGATGCAGCTGGAATAGGATTGTTCCGAAGTGAATTCCTTTATCTGGAGTCTGATACATATCCGACAGAAGAGGAACAGTTTAAGGCTTACAAGATGGTAGCAGAAACGATGGCAGGTAAGAAGGTTATTATTCGTACACTGGATATCGGAGCTGATAAACAGGTAGATTATTTTGAGTTAGATAAAGAAGAAAACCCGGCAATGGGACTTCGTGCGATCCGTATCTGCCTGACAAGACCGGAAATCTTTAAGACACAGTTGCGTGCACTTTTAAGAGCAAGTGCATTTGGTAACATCGCAGTGATGTATCCAATGATCATTTCTGTTGAAGAGGTCCGTAAGATTAAAGCTATTATGGAAGAAGTAAAGGCAGAGCTGGATGAAGCCGGAATTCCACATGGCGAGGTAGAACAGGGAATTATGATCGAGACACCTGCAGCAGTAATTTTAAGTGATCTGCTTGCAAAGGAAGTTGATTTCTTTAGTATTGGTACAAACGATTTAACACAGTATACACTGGCAATTGACCGTCAGAATGCAAAATTGGATGAGTTCTATAATCCTCATCATGAAGCAGTTTTAAGAATGATTCAGATGGTTGTTGAAAATGCTCATAAGGCCGGAATCTGGGCCGGAATCTGCGGAGAACTTGGAGCAGATCTGGAACTTACAGACAGATTTATGGAGATGGGTGTAGATGAATTGTCAGTATCTCCAACATTTATCTATCCTGTAAGACAGAAAATCAGAGAATATGACGGAGAGACAAAATAAGGTTATATGGTAGCTCATATAAATATAGAGGCATCCCGGCGGAAACGTCAGGGTGCCTCTTGCTATTGCAGGGAGTATTTGACAGTTTACAGAGATAAAAATATATTGAGAATATACCAGACTGCGTTATAATGGGGAATAGAAAACAAAAGATTATCATTGCGTGTTCTTAAGGAACAGACAGTTTATAGATTCAGTCAGAAAAGAAAGAAGATGCATCATGGAAGTAATAAAACAGAAAGAATTATGGGAAGAGCAGCTGCAGACATGTTTGAGCAAGTTGGATGTTGAATATTCGTATCAACTTGCAAAACGAATGGAAAAGGAAAAAACAAATCCGGTGCTGGGATATCGAACAGCAGGTTCAAAGGCGGAGATTGCCACAGGCAATATGTTATATGAGGAAATGAAACGGATTGGTTTATCGGAGGTGACAAAAGATGAGTTCCGTCTGGATTCGTGGGAGTTTGAGAAAGCTGTTTTGAAATTCAAAGACAGAGAAGGAAAGGAATATACTTGTCAGTTAGGCGCGTATCAGACCAACTTTGTAACGGATGGATTTCAGGAGTATGAGATTGTATATGTGAATAAAGGAACTGCCGCAGATTATGAAGGGATTGATGTGGAAGGGAAATTAGTTCTTGCGGAAATCAATCAGCGGGATGAGTGGTGGATCAATTATCCTGCTTATCAGGCATATTTGAAAGGTGCGGTCGGATTTATTGCAGTGCAGGAGCATGGATATGGAGAAAAATATGATACTTCTCTAAATGCACAGGATATCGCAGGTCCGGAATATGCAGCAGCATTTTCCATGTCACAGGCAGATGCAAAGAAGTTAAAAGAATGTATGGGAATATCTGTTGAGTGTAATACAAGTTCAAAGTGTGTGAAAGCAAAGCAGCCAATTTCAGCAAAAGTATGGTTGGATGCTAAATCTACAGTTCGGCGAAATGTACCGGCATATAATATTGTGGGAAAGATTCCGGGAGAAGAGACGGAACAGATGATTTTGTTGACGGCACACTATGATTCGTATTTTGATGGATTTCAGGATGACAATGCCGCAGTTGCAATGATTATCGGAATGGCGAAGGCAATATTGGAGGGCGGTTATCGCCCGGCACATACGATTGTAGTTTGTGCGGTGGCAGCAGAAGAGTGGGGGGTATCGGATTCTAAATTTGACTGGTCAACCGGTGCATACAATCAGGTCTTTCGAGTACATCCGGAGTGGCGGGGACATATCATTGCGGATTTGAATTTTGAATTGCCGGCACATGCACATCACAGTCGAGATGCAATCCGGGGAACGTATGAATATGCGAACTATTTCGAACAGTTTGTAAAACAGATTGATGTACCGAAAGAAGCATATCCGGACGGAATAACGGTATTGTACCCGATTGAAACATGGTCGGATGATTTTTCCATCTCAATTGCAGGAATTCCTTCGATGGTAAATGATTTCAGTGACGGACCATTTATGGAAAATTATTATCACTCTCAGTATGACAATGAAGAACTGTATGAAGAACCGGTGTATCGTTTTCACCATGAATTGTATTTGCGATTGATCTTGGAGATGGACAAACTGGTACTTCCGCCGTTGGATTTTGGAAGGATGCTAAGGGCAATGAAAGAAAGTCTGGATGAGAGGGAGATATTGCAGAAGACAGAGAATGCAGTGATTCAGGAAAAAGAAGAGTCAGACGAGGTGAAGGATAATCCGATTTGTGTATTAGAAAGACTGATAGATTGCGGAATCTATCAGGCAGACGAAATATATCAGTGGATACAGAGGGTTAATCTGGAATATCAAAATTTGGAATCAAAGGAAGAACGAAAAGCTTATCGGGAGCAATATTTGAAAAAGGGAGAAGCATTGCTTCGAATTTACCAAAAAACACAAGATTATTTTACACGTCTGGATTGGGAAGATGAGGTGAAATTTCCACAGGAGGCGGTGAAACGCAATATCAGGGAACTTAAGTGTGCACTGGATGCGTTGAAACAGGGGAAAATTCATGATACACTGGAATCCATTTATAAAGTAGATAATAACTGCTTTGCATTTTTGTTTGATGATGAAGTGTATTATCATTTTACAGAATACATTTTACACCAGCCGAAGGAACGATTAATGTGGGGCGCAGGGAGAATCTGGCACCATGAGAATCTCTATGGAATCGTACAGCAGTTGAGACATAAAATGAAGGAAGAGAATCCAAAATTAAACGAAGAAAGAAGACGGCTGGAGGCAGCTATTTACAGACAGAAAAATTGTTATGAGGACGATATTCGGTACATGATTCGTTCACTGGAGAAAATCCAAAAAATGATGGGAGAATTATGATGGATAATTTATATAAAGTACAAGAAGAGGATCTGGAGAGGTTAAAGCGAATACTGACGGTATGTTTTGCGGAAGATCCGCTCTATTGTACGTTGATTGAAGATGAAGAAACAAGGGAACGACTTTTGCCGGAGCTGTTTGAGAGTGACTTGACGGAATTTTTCGAAACGTGTGACATTTATTCTGATAGCGAGGAGCTCAACAGCATTCTTGTAGTGTCGGATGAGACGGAGCATCAGAATCCAATCTACCATTATCTGGCACAGCTTAGAGGGACGATTAGAACAGATGAAAGCTTGATCAAAGAGGACCACAGCTTGAAAACATTCTGGAACTTTGCACTTGGTAAGGATTATTTGAATGCAAGCTGGACAAGTCAGCTCCATCAGACAAAGCGGATACATATTATATATTTAGCGGTTGCACCGAGCCATCAGCATCATGGACTGGCAGAACATTTGATGAAAGAATTGATCGAACATGCGGAAAAGAATGATCTGATGCTGTCCTTAGAGACACATAATCCGCAGAATGTGCCGTTTTATGAGCATCTTGGATTTAAAGTATATGGTGTGTTGGAAAATTCACATTTTGATTTGAAACAGTATTGTATGATCCGGGAAATATAATCTTAAAAGTTAGAATATGAAAGAAATTTTACTAGGAAAATGAGGTAATAGTGAGCATGGATACAAGAGAACAGATTACGACATGGGTGGATACAAATAGAGAATACCTGGTTGAGACAGCAAATGAAATTTTTAAACATCCTGAAATTTCTTTGGAGGAGAAGGTATCTTCGAAGATTTTGGCAGACTATCTCGAAAAGCAGGGATTTACGGTGACTTGGGGACTTGCCGGATTTGAGACGGCATTTGTCGCTGAATGGGGACATGGTGAGCCGGTTCTTGGATTTCTGGCAGAGTATGATGCCTTGCCGGGACTTGGACAGGAAACTTGCAGTACACGAAAAGCAATTGAAGGACCGGGACACGGATGCGGCCACAATTTACTTGGAACTGCATGTGCCGGGGCAGCCGGAGCACTTAAAAGCTGGATGGAAACGGAAGAAAGAGAAGGAACGATACGTGTATATGGATGTCCGGCAGAGGAGATTGTGATTGGTAAGATTCGTATGAATGAGGCGGGGGTATTTGATGATTTATCCGCAGCGATCACATGGCATCCGTTTGATCGAAATCGTGTGAGTTACGATATCTGGCAAGCTCAGGATATTAAAAACTATAAATTTTACGGAAAGGCTGCACATGCCTCAAAGCATCCGGAAATGGGAAGGAGTGCACTTGACGCAGCAGAATTGATGAATGTGGGAGTAAATTATTTGCGGGAACATGTGGCAGATGATGTGCGAATGCATTACACTTATACCAATACGGACGGTCCGGCTAATATTGTACCGCCATATGCTTCAACAAATTATTTTATCCGCTCAGCAAAGTGGGAGAGAACGAAAGATGCATCTGAGAGGGTAGATAATTGTGCAAAAGGTGCGGCACTTATGACCGGAACAAGAGTTGAAATTGAACGTGTGACGAAGAATAAGGAAATGAAAGTGAATCGTGTCCTGGCAGAGACATTTTATCATGCAATGGAACAAATCCAGACACCGGAGTATACAGATGAAGAAATTTTATTTGCAAAAGAAATCAGCGAAGAGGCAGGTCTGGAAAATGATGGAGTGTATTTCACAGGATTAGAGCCTTTAGAAGAAAGCCCGGTTATCTTATCGATTGGAACAGATGTGTCTGACGTAAGCCATACAGTTCCAACAGTAATGTTGAGCGCAGCGGCAATGTGTAAAGGAACGCCATTGCATCACTGGGCAGCTACAGCACAGGTTGGCATGAGTATTGGGGAAAAGGCGATGCTGTATGTGGCAGAGTGTATGGCACTGGGGGCAACAGAGCTGGTGAAACAGCCGGAATTATTGAAGAAAGCGTGGGAATTACATGACAAAACAAAATAAAAAGCGAATCGTGCTTGGCTCGGCTTCGCCAAGACGAAAAGAGTTATTAGAGCAGATTGGCGTAGAATTTGAAATTAAAACAAGTGATAAGGAAGAAATATATGAAAGTACAATTCCGACAGAAATTGTTCAGGAACTGGCATTGATGAAAGCCGGAAATGTAGCAATGGAGTTGGAAGAAGTGGAAGGAAATGTGATAGATACAATTGTAATCGGAGCGGATACGATTGTTGTTCATGATAATAAAATATTGGGAAAACCGTCAGATGAAGCGGAGGCATTTCGCATGTTAAAAAGTCTGGCAGGAGATACACATCAGGTTTATACAGGAGTTGCAATGCTTGTGTATGGAGAAGATGGAGAAGCCAAAGAAATCTGTCATGCAGAAAGGACAGAGGTATTTGTACATGAAATGAGTGATGAGGAGATTCGAAACTACATTGCGAGTGGAGAACCTATGGACAAAGCAGGTGCATATGGAATTCAGGGAAAATTTGCTGCATACATCGACAAGATAGAAGGAGATTATTATAATGTGGTCGGACTTCCGGTGGCGTATGTATATCAGCAGTTGAAAGCACTGGATGCATAAATAACGTTGATGATAAGAAAATTACCGGGATATGTGAATAATAAGTGTGAAAAAAACGGTCCGGAGGTGGATAACTTTGCAGAAAAAGAAGAGCAATGTGAATTGTGAGAGTTGTATGAATTATGAGTATGACGAAGAATATGAATACTATGTTTGTACACAAAATTTGGATGAGGACGAAATGTATCGATTTGTTCAGGGAAGCTTTCATGACTGTCCATATTATCAGTTTGGAGACGAATACCGCATTGTGAGAAAGCAGATGTAAAGATAAAATTGAAAATGTCAGCAGAGCGAATGTTGAATTGTTATGAAAGTAGAGGAATGATCAAATTGAAAAAAATAATATTAGAGGCATGCGTAGATAGTGTACAGTCTGCTATTTATGCACAAGAAGGCGGCGCAGACAGATTGGAGCTGTGCAGTAATTTGCTTATTGGCGGGGTGTCGCCGGGAAAAGCATTATATGATCAGGTGAGAAAGAACACAGATATTCCGGTACGTGTACTGCTTCGTCCAAGATATGGGGATTATTGTTATGACGGATATGAGTTTGAGCAATTAAAAGAAGAAGTACAGATGTATTGTGAGGCGGGTGCTGACGGAATCGTCATTGGTTTGTTACGTCCAGATGGAAATTTAGATGTGGAAAGAATGAAAGAACTGATTAAAATTGCAGGAAATAAAAAGAAAACACTACATCGGGCATTTGATGTATGTGTAAATCCAATGAAAGCATTGGAAGAGGCAATAGAAATCGGATTTGATACGATCCTTACAAGTGGTCAGAATGAAACTGCGTGGGAAGGAAGAACAATTCTGAAAGAATTACAAGAAAAATCCCAGGGCAGAATTGAGATTCTTGCAGCGTCCGGGATTAGTGCAGAGGCAATCAAAAAGCTTATTCCGTATACGGGGATTATGTCCTATCATATGTCAGGAAAGGTTGTTCTGAACAGTCAGATGGAATATCGAAAAGAGGGAGTAAGTATTGGGATGCCGGGAGAGGATGAGTATGTGATCTGGCAGACTGCGAAGGAGAAGATAGCGGAAGCGAGAGGGATTGCTGGTTAGTTCATTAAGTGTCTCCGGCGCTCACTCCATATTCGCTCGAATTTCTTATATCAATTTTTTGGTAAGTAATGTATTGGCTCAAGTTGTGAAGTAAATAGAGCTCAAAGGATAAGCGATGATATCTGCGATATTGGGTTTTCAAGGATTGAAGATGCCAAATTTCTGCAAAAGGTATCTGCAAGTTATAGAAAGAGCAGGTAGAGGATGCATAATTTCAATGAGAAGTATCCTCAAGTTATCGAAAATGTGTGATGCAGATGTAAAATTTGCGAAGGAAGCATCCTCAAGTCCAAGAAAAGGCAAGATGCAGATGCAATTGTACATGACAGGCAGGCTGAAAAGTATCTGCAAGTTCGAAGAAAAGCAAGTTGCAGATACATTGGTCTAAAAAAGAGCATCTGCAACAGCAAATATTAAGCCAGTGCAGATACAACGGTTGCCACAAAGGCATCTGCACAAGCAAATAACCCCATGATATAGATACATCAGACACCAGAAAAGTAAATCCCTCATCGCTCCACCTATTTCAACCACGGTACACCACAAAGCAAGAAAAAGACTATGTAATTCAGCGAATTGGAGTCGGGCTTGCCCGACGAAGCTGAGCAGGATTGCATAGTCTTTTTTGCTTTAGGGGTGTCCTGAATTAAACAGTAACCTCAATCTCATACAAGGAAACTCCTTCAATCGGCCTTACACAAATTCCATCTGTGGCCTCGCGTGCAGTCCTAACAGGAGTAAGTTCCTCAACCGGTGTTTCTACTCCGTTGATTGTTACTTTGCGGATTCCTTTTTCTGCATGATTTGGATTCATAACATGAATCTTGTAAATTGCATTGCGGTATTTTCTTGTAACTGTAAACTCTTCTAATTCAGAAGGAATACAAGGGTCGATTTCTAATCCGTAGAAGGATGGACGAATACCAAGAATGTACTGAGAGACATTGACAAAGGTCCAGGCAGCAGTACCGGTCAGCCAGCTATTCTTTGCTTCACCATGCTTTGGGGCATCGCATCCGGCAATCATCTGAGAGTATACATATGGCTCTGTGCGGTGAATCTCGCTGATATCCTCGATATATGCAGGACAAGTACGACGATAAATCTCAAACGCTCTGTCGCCTCTTCCGATACGGGTTTCTGCAATCGATACCCAAGGGTTGTTGTGACAGAAAATGCCGGCGTTTTCTTTATATCCAGGCGGATAAGAAGAAATTTCACCAAGATTTACATGGTAGGTAGTGTAAGCCGGCTGTTGCAGAACAATACCATATTTTGTATCCAGCCTGTCTTTTACAGAGTCCAGAGCTTTCTTTGCATATCCATCGGTCACACCGACATCAGCAAGTACGCAGAATCCTTGTGGCTCGATGTAAATCTGACCTTCTTCACATTCTTTTGAACCGACTTTTTTGCCGAATGCATCGTATGCTCGCAAGAACCAATCTCCGTCCCAACCAGCATCTAAAATTGTATCATACATTTTATCGACGGCCTTATAGGCACGTTTGGCTTCCGATTCATTTCCTAAAAGTTCATTGATTTGTGCATATTCTCTACCATATTTTACAAACATTCCTGCGATAAACACAGATTCTGCGACAGGTCCTTCGGAAGGACCGAATGTCTGAAAAGATTCTCCGGGTTCTTTGGAGAAGCAGTTTAAGTTCAGACAGTCATTCCAGTCGGCGCGACCAATTAGTGGAAGTTGATTTGGACCTAAGTGTGTCAATGTATAATCAAAAGAACGTTTTAAATGTTCCATTAAAGGTCTGGCGAGAGTACTATCATTGTTGAAGTCGACGATTTCATCTAAGATAGTAAAATCACCGGTTTCTTTAAGATAAGCAGCGGTTCCGGCAATCAGCCACAATGGGTCATCATTGAATCCACTTCCGATATCAGAGTTTCCTTTTTTGGTAAGTGGCTGATACTGGTGGTAAGCACTTCCGTCTTCAAATTGTGTAGCTGCAATATCGAGAATTCTCTGTCTTGCACGGTCTGGAATTAGATGAACGAAACCAAGAAGATCCTGGCAGGAATCTCTAAATCCCATACCACGTCCAGTTCCGGATTCAAAATAAGAAGCAGAACGAGACATATTAAAAGTAACCATACACTGATACTGATTCCAGATATTTACCATACGATTTAGTTTTTCATCTTTGCTTTCCAGTGCATAAGTGCTAAGCAAGTCATTCCAGTAATTTTTGAGAGTCTGCAAGGCAGTGTTCACTTGTTCATCTGTAGAAAAACGTTGCATTGTAGCACGGGCATTGTCTTTTTTTATTGTATTTGGAGCTTCCCATTTGTCATTTACCGGATTTTCACTGTATCCGAGAAGAAAGATAAAGCTTTTGGATTCTCCTGGTGCAAGTGTCAATTTTAGATGGTGAGAACCGATAACAGCACCGCCACTTGCGATAGAATTATGGGAAATGCCGTCTAATACGCTCTGAGGACGTTCGACAGAGCCATATACACCAAGAAAATCATCACGGCTTGTGTCGAATCCATCGATTGGAGCATTGACAGTATAATACGCAAAGTGATTGCGACGCTCTCGATATTCTGTCTTGTGATAGAGTTCAGAGCCACATATTTCGACTTCACCAAGACTCAAGTTACGCTGAAAATTGGTTGAGTCGTCAACTGCATTCCAGAAACAGAATTCAACGTAAGAAGTAAGGTCCAAGGTCTCTTCGGTATCGTTGTTATTGGTAAGTACGATGCGGTTGACTTCACAAGTTTCATGAAGCGGGACAAAGGCAGTTAAATCTGCTACAATTCCGTTTTTAGAAGAAATAAAACGGCTGTAACCAAGTCCGTGATGACATTCGTAAGAATCCAGTTTGGTTTTCACTGGCTGCCAGCCCGGAGTCCAAACCGTTTTGTTGTGACGGATAAAATAATAACGTCCATTGGTATCAGCAGGTACATTGTTGTAACGATAACGTGTCAGACGTAACAACTTAGCATCTTTGTAGAAACTGTAACCTCCGCATGTATTTGAAATAAGAGAAAAGAAACTTTCATTTCCAAGATAGTTAATCCATGGAAGTGGAGTTTCCGGGGATGTAATGACATATTCTTTTTGCTTGTCATCGAAATATCCGAATTTCATAATATAAGTCCTCCTTGTTTGAAAACTCCCAATGTTTTGAAAAACGATGGGAAATCATTCATAATGTATATATCTTTTCACCTGTATGTACAGGGAGAGATCTGGTTAATAAAGTGAATAAGTAAAATCTGAAAATTCAGCAAAGGCTTCTTCTGTATCCATTGCATAAAGTCCGATCATGACCCCAGTGAATCCTCCGGCAGTTTCAGATGAGAGATACTTTGTGCATGCAGTTCCAAAATCAAACTGTATAGGATTATAATCCGAATTATTCAAAACAGTATCGCGTGAATAATCGGAATGGTCTGAGTTCGAATGCACTTCTGCATGGAAGCTATAAGTTTCGGCATCTGTAGAAATGTCTAAAAGTACATTTTCAGTATGGGAAGGAAGAGATACTTCCTGTTGGATATACTGCATATCTCCGACGGTTCGCCGTTTAATCAGACAACATTTATCGTTGGTGTGCAGAAGTGCAAAATCATAGTGATGTTCCTGATTCATGTAAAGGGTAATTCCGGCTTCCCCTTTCGAAGAGGAAAGTTCTACATGAATATGACCATCAAATTCTTGCTGTCGAATTCCTAAAAAGGAAGGCGATACTGCGGAGTCATCCAAAGTGACAGAAGTTCCTTTCAAAGATAGCGTATTTCCATGGAACTGATAATTGGACAGGTCCGGATTGCGAAGCCATACCCATTCTTTGCCGATTGCATCGGAATGAAAATCATATTGCCTGATAAATTGCTGCACGATGCTCTTTTTTGAAGCAATCGTGGTGCTGAATAAAGATAGTTTATCTAAGGGAACTGTTTCGGGGACAGTCATATCCAATCGTACAGTCTTATCTATACCGGCTTTTATCCAGCCATCTTTGGTAAATGTTATCGGAACAAGACAGGTCTCACGCCCAAGATGGTGAAAAGTGAGGTATTGCCCAATTTGCCGGAAAGCGAGCAGAACCATCCACCAGTTTCCAAATTCATCCTGAATCAAATCTCCATGTCCGGTTCCCTGTAGAGGATATCCACCGAGGTTACGATTGGTCAGGATAGGGTTGGCATTAGGTGAATCTGTCGGAGGAACTTCAAAGGGTCCGTAAGGGTGAAGAGAACGTGCAACGACCTCCATATGTCCGTATTCAGTACCACCTTCTGCGGCAAATAAATAATAGTAGTTATTTATCTTATAAAGATGAGGTCCCTCCAGATAGCGTCCACCACAGCCACGCCAGATACAACGAGCTTCATTCAAAATGGCTCCGGTTTGTGGACAGATTTCGCATTGCATAATGGAAGCTCTTCCGTCAGGATCATTGTGATTACTCATGAAATACACATGTTCATCTTCAAAATATAGAGACGGGTCAATACCGTCCCGGTCGATAGGGATGATATCTGACCATTCTCCGTAAATGTCATCGGTCCAGATAAGAAAATTCCCACATCCGTTGACATTGGTTGTTACGATATAGAAACGCCCGTTGTGACAGCGAATGGTTGGAGCATAGATACCGCCACTGCTGTCGGCTCCATGAAGAGGAAGCTGTTCTTGGCGCGTGAGTGCGTGTCCGATGAGTGTCCAGTTGATCAGGTCATTGCTTTCATAAATCGGAATCCCTGGAAAATACTGAAAGCTACTACATACCAGATAATACTTGTTATTGAAGCGGCAAATACTAGGATCAGGGCAAAATCCGCGGATAATAGGATTTTTATAGGTTCTTTCTAAAATCATAAATCATAATCCCTTTCTTGAGCTTTCTCATATGGTTCAAAAATCTTTTTGAAAATAAATGACTGACAGTAAGCGATAAAGGCAAATCCAAATAGTACCATCAAAAGCTTCATTGGTTTTGCAAAAAGGCAAAGTGTAATGACGGTAACATAAATGAGTGCCAGTGCGATAGTTGGTTTTACATTTGTCATCATTAACTGAAATGCATTTTTTACAGTCTGTGTTGTTGTATTTTCAAATCTCGCGATCAATGGAAATGTATAGGTAAATACAAAAAGCCAGAGAAACAGTGCAATGATAAAAAGACCGGCGAGAACGGAAGTTACAACAGTTCCGAATGAATACCAGAATGCAAGGTTAAAAAGCAGAATTGCTCCAACCAGAAATAACACACAGAATGCGGCAGTACCGGATTTGAGGTTCTTACGGAATTCTGCGAGATAAGGACGTACCAGATATCCGTATTCACCGCGGGCTTCCCGAAGCGTTACATAATATAAAGAAGAAAGTGCCGTTCCGATTGTAATGACCGGAAGACAGGTAATCAAAAATACTAGATTTAGTACAATAAAATTGCAGAGAGTATTGATGAAATCCAATATCGGGTTCATAAGTTTGCCATTCATGAGGGTGAACCTTCCTTTCATTTGAAATATTTTTGTTCCTGTTATCTAATTCCTAATATATAGATGTAAAAAAGAAATAACTACCGTAAAAAAATGAACTGAATTACATGAAAAAAGAGTGATTTTCAAGTGAAGTACAGTAAAAAGCGAATTTCAACATGAAATATGTATGGATTTTTCCGGTATTCTTTCAAAAAGAGGAATGATAGGATTAGAGACAGAAAAGCAAAGCAGTTCCGCAAAGGAGGTAATGAGAGAAATGAAAAAAAGCAAAACTGCTGTGAAGAACACTCCGGGGGTAAAAGTAGGAGCCAAAAAAGGATATAGCTACTTTTTCTGGATTTTACCATTTCTTGTGCTGGTATTTTTGTTCTCATATTTTCCACTACATGGCTGGATATATGCATTTTATGATTACAAACCGCCGAGAAGTCTTTCAGACTGTCAGTTCGTAGGACTACAATGGTTTAAGATGCTCTTTACAAATAAGACGCAGGTATCACAATTGATACAGGTTATGAAAAATACATTCGCAATGAGCTTACTTGGATTGCTGACATCCATTCTGCCATTGGGATTTGCGATTTTTCTCAATGAGATCAAATGTAAGAAGTTTAAAACGTTTGTGCAGACATTTACAACATTGCCAAACTTCATTAGTTGGGTACTTGTTTATTCTGTAGCATTTGCATTATTCTCATCAACAGGTATGGTAAACAGCATACTTGAAAATGTAGGAATTATCACAGAACCAATCAAGTTTTTAGATAGTGATTCGCATACATACTTGTGGATGTTGCTGTGGAATACATGGAAAGGTCTTGGATGGGGAGCTATTATTTATCTGGCTTCCATAGCAGGAATTGATCAGGAACTATATGAGGCAGCAGAGATTGATGGGGCAGGAAGATTTCAGTTGATGAAGTATATCACCCTTCCTTCTTTATTACCGACTTTCTTTATTATGTTGATGATGGCGGTATCAAACTTCCTGAACAATGGATTGGATCAGTATTTTGTATTCCAGAACTCATTTAACAAAACACATATCCAGGTACTTGACTTGTATGTATACAACATTGGTATGACAGGAAGCAGTTACTCTTTGGCGACGGCAATCAGCATGCTTAAGAGTATTATCAGTGTGGCACTATTATCGGTTTGTAATGTAGTCTCTAAGAAGACACGTGGAGAGTCAATCATTTAAGGAAAGGAGCAAACATGAGTCAGTTAGCAGCAAAAAAGAAGAAAAAATTGACTGCCGGTGATGTTTCGTTTAACATTATCAATTATGCAGTATTTGGAATATTTACACTGATTTGTATTTATCCTTTCTATTATATGGTGATCAATACAATCAGTTCCAATGATTTGAGTGCAGCAGGATTAGTTAATTTCCTGCCGAAAGGAATTCATTTTTCGAACTATAAAGCTTTGATGGAACTCAACGGACTTGGCACAGCAGCCATTGTCTCAGTCGGAAAAACAGTAATCGGTACTGGACTTACAGTAATCGCAACAGCGTTTTTGGGATTTATGTTTACACAGGAGAAAATGTGGAAGAGAAAACTCTGGTATAGATTTACAGTGATTACAATGTATTTTAACGCAGGTTTGATTCCAATGTTTATTACAATGAAGAATCTGCATCTGACAAATACATTCTGGGTATATGTAATTCCGACAATTGTACAACCATTCAACATTATTTTGGTAAAGACTTATGTAGAATCTCTGCCAAAAGCATTACAGGAGGCAGCAGAAATTGACGGAGCCGGAATTTTTAAGATTTTTTACAAAATCATTCTTCCGACTTGTACACCGATTCTGGCAACCGTAGCAATTTTTGCAGCGGTAAATCAATGGAATAACTATCAGGATACTTTGATTTATATTACAGATCAGAAATTGTATTCTCTGCAGTATTTGCTGTATACTTATATCAATCAGGCAAGTTCGCTTGCGGCTATGGTACGAAACAGCGGAGCAGCCGGAATGAGTGCGGCGGCGCTGGCAACACAACAGACAGGAACATCTATACAGATGACGGTATCGGTAGTTGTAGTACTTCCAATTCTCTGTATTTATCCAATGTTCCAGAGATTCTTTGTAAAAGGTATCATGATTGGTTCAGTAAAAGGCTGATGAGGATAGCGAGTAAGAAATAAAGGAGAACGTTATGAAAAAGAAAGTAATTAGTGTGATGCTCTGTGCAGCAATGGCAGTGACAATGCTTGCAGGCTGCGGCGGAAGCAAGAAAACAGAAAACACAGGATCAAAAGACGGCAATTATGACAAATTTATCACGGTTGATGTGTATGATGAATTTGCAAACTATCAGGGAATTCAGAGCGGATGGTTCGCAAAAGTTGTAAAAGATAAATTTAATATGGAACTGAATATCATTGCACCAAACGTTGCGGGAGGCGGAGATACCTTATATCAGACACGTTCGGCAGCGGGAGAGCTTGGAGATTTGGTTCTGATCAACACAAATAACGGAAGACTGAATGATGTAGTGTCAGCAGGTCTGGTTATGGATGCAACAGAGCTGATGGATGGAAAAGATATTCTGAACAATTATGGTGATGCGGTAGCTGCGACCAATACAGGACTTTCCGAAGATGGAATGTTTGCATTCCCAAATTCTGTTTCATCAGACCCTGCAACAGAGGCCAGTGAGGGATTAGAGCCGACATTCGGACCATATATCCGTTGGGATTACTATAAACAAATTGGATATCCGGAAATGAAAAACCTGGAGGATCTTCTGGATGTTCTGGAGCAGATGCAGACAGCTGCAAGAGCAGCAGAAGGAACAAATGACATTTATGCCATTTCTCTGTTTAAAGACTGGGATGACAACATGATGAACAATGCAAAACAGATTGCATGTATGTATGGATTTGATGAAGTTGGATTTGATTTGTTGAGTGCTGATGGAACAACGACACAGAGTATTATCGATGATGATTCTATGTATATTCAGGCATTGAAGTTTTTCTATGAAGCAAATCAAAGAGGACTTGTAGACCCTGATTCAACAACACAGAACTATGATACATGGTCAGTAAAATATACAACAGGTAAAGTACTCTATTGTCCATGGCCATGGGTAGGTCAGAGTATGTACAATACATCTGAAAATACAGCAGAAGGAAAAGGTTTCATGTTCGCACCGGTAGAAGATATGAAGATTTACTCTTATGGTAACTGCCCGGAGGGTAATGCAACACAGGTAATCTGTATCGGAAGCAATGCAGAAGACCCACAGAGAATGGCAGATTTTATTGACTGGCTGTATTCAACAGAAGGTATTCGCCTGAATGGACAGACAGGTGGTGCGGCAGGTATAGAAGGTCTTACATATGAAATCAATGCAGATGGAAAACCGGAACTTACAGATTTTGGTAAAAAAGCACTTCCAAATAATAGTGTAGAAGTACCGGAAGAGTATGGTGGAGGTAACTGGAAAGATGGTATTTCAGCACTGAACTTTAAGACAGTAAACCTTCAGGATATTGATCCGGATACTGGAGAAGCATATGATTGGCAGACATGGGAGACAACAATTGCAAATAATCAGACAGCACTTTCAAAAGACTGGTCAGAGCATATGGGAGCAGAATCTACAATGGATTATCTGGAACAGCACGATATGATCACTGTTGCACCTGGATCAAGTTATTCTATACCGGAAGCAGATTCTAACATTACAACAGTACGCGGACAGTGCAAGTCTACAGTAGTAGATAATTCTTGGAAAATGATTTTTGCATCCAGTGATTCAGAGTTCACAAGTATCTTGAAGGATATGCAGAAAACAGCAAAAGGTCTTGGGTATGACGATGTACTTGAAGTAGACGACCAGAATGCAAAGGACTGGACAGCAGCAAGAAAGGCATCCGCTGAAAAATATCCTGCAACAGAGACGACAGAAGCAGAATAATGTAGTATTAAAAAATTATAGAAGAAAACAAGTAAAATAAATTAAGACGAAAGAAGACGGTGATTTGAGGTTGGGACTGATAGGGAGGATGTCCACTTGAGTTACCGTCCTTTTTCTCTCTAGAAGGAGATTGGCGTGATGAAAAAAATCATGAAAATGATGTACGGCGGAGATTATAATCCAGAGCAATGGCCGGAAGAAATCTGGCAGGAGGATATGCGGTTATTAAAAGAAGCACATGTGGATACACTCACATTAAATGTATTTAGTTGGGCAGCCCTACAGCCATCAGAAGAGGAATATAATTTTACCAAATTAGATAAAATCATGGATTTGGTAAAAGAAAATGGATTTCAAGTTGTGCTTGCGACTTCTACCGGGGCACATCCGGCATGGATGGCAAAAAAATATCCAGATATTTTGCGCGTGGAATTTGATGGAAGGAAAAGAAAGTTCGGCGGTCGGCATAATTCCTGCCCGAACAGTCCGACTTACAGAAAATATTCTGTTCGACTGGCGAGAAAGCTGGCAGAACGTTACAAAGACTATGAGAATATTGTGGCATGGCATATTTCCAATGAGTACGGTGGGGAGTGTTATTGCGAGAACTGTGAGAGGGCATTTCGTGTATGGCTGAAAAAGAAATATCATACGATAGAAGCTGTGAATGATGCCTGGAATACAAGTTTTTGGGGACATACCTTTTATGATTGGGATGAGATTGTGCTGCCGGATTTGAGAAGCGAGCATTTTGAATATGACAGAAGTCAGTTCCAGGGAATCACGTTGGATTATAAACGGTTCAATTCGGAGAGTATTCTGGATTGTTACAAGATGGAATATGAAGCGGTGAAACAGGTGACACCGGATATTCCGGTGACCACGAATCTGATGGGATTTTTCAAGATGCTGGATTATAAGATGTGGGCGAAATACATGGACTTCATTTCATGGGATAACTATCCTGCCAATGAAGATTCTCCGGCGATGATCGCGATGAATCATGATTTGATGCGTGGAATCAAAGGTGGACAGTCCTTTGTTCTGATGGAGCAGACCCCGAGTGTGACAAACTGGCTGCCTTATAATGCACTCAAAAGGCCGGGGGTGATGCGTTTGTGGAGTTATCAGGCAGTAGCACATGGTTCGGATTCGGTGATGTTCTTCCAGATGCGTCGTTCGACAGGGGCTTGTGAGAAACTACATGGCGCGGTGATCGATCATGTGGGTACCGGAGAGACAAGAGTATACCGGGAAGTAAAGGCACTTGGAGCAGAGTTAGAGCAGATTGGTGGACTGCCACTTGATGCAAGAACCGAAGCAAAGGTCGGGCTCTACTTTGACTGGGATAACTGGTGGGCGATAGAGTGTTCTGCCGGACCGAGCTGTGAATTAAAGTATAAAGATGAAATATTTAATTATTACGAGGCACTCCACAAAATGAATATCCCGGTAGATATCGTTGGACCGGAGGATGAGCTTGATACATATCAGGTGTTGATCGCACCGGTTCTCTATATGACGAAGACCGGATACGATGAGAAAATCAGAACATTTGTAAAGGCAGGAGGCACATTTGTCACAACATTTTTCAGTGGATATGCGGATGAGCACGATAAGATTATATTAGGTGGTTATCCGGGCAAATTAAAAGATATCGTAGGGCTCTGGGTGGAGGAAGAAGATGCACTGCCTCACGGACAGGAGAATTCTTTTGTATACAAAGGAACAACTTATCCTGCCAGATTGTTGTGCGATCTAAGTCACGTAAGAGGAGCCGAAGTGCTGGCAACTTACGATACAGATTTCTATGCAGGGATGCCGGTGATTACGGTAAATGCATTGGGGGAAGGCAAGGCATACTATGTTGCAACCCGGTCAAATCCGGAATTTTACCGTACATTCTTAAAAGATATCTGTGAAGAAGCAGCGGTGAAGCCGGTCATAGAAGAGCAGGATAATCTGGAAGCAACAGAGCGGGGCAACGAGAACGGCAGATTCTTATTCTTATTAAATCATGGAGATGAAGAGATTCATGTCGGATTGGAATGCGACGGAACTGAGCTGATTACAGGAAAAGCATACAAAGCAGGAGAGGAAGTTATCCTGACTCATAAAGATGTAAAAATAATTTGGGAGAAAAAATAAGATAAGAGAGGTATAAAACAATGACACCGGAACAGGAAAAAAAGTATCTGGAAGAAATTTATAAAGTTGCCGGAGCAGGACCATATACGCCGGATTGGAATTCTTTATTTGAGTTCGAAGAACCAAAGTGGTATCGGAATGCAAAGTTTGGAATTTTTATTCATTGGGGATTATATAGTTTGGCAGCACATGCAAATGAATGGTATTCCAGAAATATGTATATCAAAGAGAAGGAAGAATGGGAGTATCACAGAAAGACTTTTGGAGAGCATACAACGTTTGGGTATAAAGATTTTATTCCACTGTTTCAGGCAGAAAAATTTAATCCTAAAGAATGGGCGGAACTATTTAAAGAAGCGGGAGCACAGTATGTGTTCCCGGTTGCGGAGCATCATGATGGGTTTCAGATGTATAAAAGCGAGATTTCAAAATATAACACATGGGATATGGAACCACACAGAGATATTCTTGCTGAGTTAAAAGAAGCAGTGGAAGAAAAGGGAATGAACTTTTGTACCTCTTCTCACAGGGCAGAACATTGGTGGTTTATGAGTCATGGAAGAGAGTTTGAGAGTGATGTTAAGGAACCAATGAAACGGGGCGATTTTTATTGGCCGGCAATGCCAGAACCTCATGAGGCAGACTTGCAGAGCAAACCCTATCCATCGGAAGAATTTTTGGAAGACTGGCTGCTTCGTACTTGCGAGATTATTGATAAATATCAGCCATCATTACTGTATTTTGACTGGTGGATTCAACATGAGGCGTTTCGTGAGGTGTTTAAAACCATGACTGCATATTATTATAATCGGGCTGCCCAGTGGGGCAAACAGGTAGCTGTCTGCTACAAGCATGATGCAATGATGTTCGGAAGCGGAATTCTGGAAGTGGAACGTGGCTCACTTTCAGAAGCAAAACCATATTGTTGGCAGACCGATACAGCAATCGCAAAAAATTCATGGTGCTATACGGACACACTGGATTATAAAAATGCACGACAGATTGTGCAGACACTGGTGGAATGTGTGAGTAAAAACGGAAATTTATTACTCAATGTGGGACCGAAAGGAGATGGTTCGATACCTGAAGAAGATGTAAAGATCCTAAAAGAAATTGGAAATTGGATGCAGAAAAATGGAACGGCCATTTATGGAAGCAGACCATGGAGAAAAGATTCAGAAGGTCCTACAAAGATACAAGAAGGGCAATTTACAGATAATGAAGAATTGCCATATACAAAAGAAGATATTCGTTTTGTTGCAAACAAAGATAGTATATATGCATTTGTTATGAAGTTTCCAAAAGACGGGCATGTAGTGATACGTTCACTCTCAGAGTCGAAAGACCAGAATTCTGCGGCATTTCACGGGTTGATAGCAGATGTAAAAATATTGGGATTTGAGAATGTACCAATTACATGGTCAAGGGACGAAAATGGACTTTATGTGGCAGTGAATGGAATTGAGACAGATATGCCGGTTGCGGTACAAGTTATAATGAAGTAAAAGGAGTACAGTATGCGAAAGACAATATTATTTACCGGAGATAGTATTTCAGATGGAAATCGATATAAAGAAGAGAAAGACAGAGGGGATTTGAACCATCAGATAGGTCACAGTTATGTGTATGTGTTGGATGCACTGTTTAGTAGCAGGTATCCGGAAAAAGAATTAACATTTTTGAATAGAGGGATTTCAGGGAATCGTGTCATTGAATTGTATGGAAGAATTTATGAGGATATGATTTCGTTGAATCCAGATGTTGTAAGTATATTAGTGGGAGTTAATGACGGACCACAGGCTGAACATGGTAGACATGCAACGGGGGAGGCTTATGGAAATTTGTATCGGATGATGTTAAAAGAATTAAAAGAGGCACATCCGAATGTGCAGATTGTTTTAATGGAGCCATTTATCGGGCAAAATGGGCCGATATATGACAAAGATAATAAAAGCTGGTTCGAGTGTATTGAGCAGTATCAAAAAGAGGTACGCAGTATAGCAGCGGAATTTGATGCGGTATTTGTACCGCTGCAGGAAATGTTTGACAAAGCATGTGAGAAACGTGAGACAAGTTATTGGATTTGGGACGGAGTACATCCAACGGAAGCCGGACATGGACTTATTGCCAGACAGTGGATCAAATATGCAGGACATTTAATTGGAGGAAATGAAGATGAGATTTACGAAATATAATTCTATGACAGATATTCTGAATTATCCGAATATGAGGGAATATTTAACCATATTCTATTCGGAGTATCTGTTGGAAATGTATCCGAAAGCACTTTATGATTGTCCCATTGCACGAGAGGAACAAGTGGCAAAAACGCCTTGGGATGAGCCCTTTTCTATCGTGGCAGACCAATTGATGGATGCAGCAAATCTGGTATTAGATATTGATTCGAATCATACAAGAAGAGCAATTGCACTGTGGGACTACAATGCAGAAAATAAAATATACGGAGATTGGACATTAGAGAAAAATGCATGTGGTGGGAAGAATCAAGTATGTCTGATTGCACCGGTTATGGAACAGATAGGAAATAAATCCGATGTGATACAAAATGCAAATAGTCCGGCTGTGATTATATGTCCCGGTGGAGGATATGAAGAAGTTTGTTTTAGTGGAGAGGGCACTCCAATTATGCATTTTATGGAAGCAAATGGGTATCGGGCATTTATGTTAAAATACAGGGTTGGTAAGGATGGTATATATCCGGCACCACAGGAGGATCTTGCAAGAGCGATTCAATATGTAAGAGAGCATGCAGGGGAGTATCAGATCAATCCAAATGATATTTGCGTGATTGGCGGTTCGGCAGGAGGGCATCTGTGTGCATCGGAAGCAGCGTTGTATAAGCAGTTTGAAACAGTGTGTAAAATCAGTGCAAGGCCGAATAAAGTAGTGTTATGTTATCCGGTAATCAGTTTGGAAAAGGAATTTCATGAGGGAAGCGCGAGAGCACTATGTGGAGGAGAACAAAAAGAGACAGCATTGCTTCGTCATGATTTATCACTGGAAAATCTTGTGAATTCTGATTATCCACCGACTTTTGTATGGACTTGTGCTGACGATGACTGTGTTCTACCATCAAATGCGGTGCGAATGGGAGAGGTATTAAAGAATGCAAATGTGCCGTATGAGCTTCATGTGTATCCGACAGGAGGACATGGATGTGCATTGGCATTTTCTAAGTCTGCGTATGATTGGAGCAGGGCAATGTTAGAGTTTTTAAAGAAAAATTAGGATAGAAATGAAAAAGAACAAGACAGTGGAAAGGAATGGCTTTCCACTGTCTTGTTTCTAATTTAATCCTGCTGCTTTACGATATTCTGCCGGACTGGTATTGACATATTTTTTGAATTTCTTGTGGAAATAATCAACGTTGCTGTAACCAACTTGTTCGGCAATTTCATATACTTTTAAAGTATTTTGTTCCAATAATTTCTTGGCTTCGGCAATGCGAACCTGATCTACATAGGAGTTGAAGTTTACGCCTAATTTTTTGTTGAATACTTTTCCAAGGTAGGAACTACTATATCCGAACAGAGGAGCGATATTTTCTAATTTAAGATTCTCGCGGTAGTTGTGATGAATATAGTATAGCACTTCATCCAATACATTTTCACCAGAAGAATATCCAACGGAGTGAGTCCACATATCAAATTGTTCTGCAAGAAATGAAATGATTTCATACAGATAATATTTTCGTTCCAAAAGATCGATTGCTGAAGCATTTGCCAAAAAAGGAATGTCTACATTCGGATAAAGCTGCATGATTTTTTGCTTTACAAGTATGTAGAGGTCGATCAGGAAATGTTTAATTGTTGTAATCTCATCGTTAGAATGATGTAGCGAATCCGAAAGTTCGCGCAATGCTTCAGTAATTAGGGTCTGATTATGTGATTGAATGAAATTACTGATTTTTTCTGCATAGGCAGGAGCAGTCTCTTTGGTCAGCCAATTTTTATGTGCAGGCAGATCATATAAGGTTTCATATCCAATAATATGTTGATTCTCGTCACAGAAGAAACGGCGGTCACAGAGACAACATACATCATTAAATGACAAATGAATGTCGCGTACACGGGAAACTTTTTGACCATATGCGAGAAAAACGGAATCGAAGGGGGATCCTTTCTGTGGAGCTACCTGATAGTGTCGAAGTAAATCCTCAAATTTTGAAATTGCAAAGTCCCCTTTTAAGAGAATGATTTTTCTCTGGTCAAGTTCAATGATATCAAACGTGTTATTATCTTGATTAGTGACACGCATCAGATCAGCAAAGTTCCAGGTTGGATAAAAATAATCCTGATTATAATTTTCATAGGAAATAACCTGATAAATATTGGCGTTGAGATGCAGGTCATTAAAATCGAGTCTGGAATAATCACAGATATTCTGCATAATCTCCTGAAGGATGCCTTGTTTGGCTTTGTCACGATATTGATTATAAAAGTTCTGGTTTTTCGATTCTGACTGTATTAAATCATGTACGGCAGTGACAGCCTGTTCCAGTTCATCTTCATCAATCGGTTTGGTCAGATAGAAATCCACACCATATCGCATGGCAGTCTGGGCCAGCTTGAAATCTGTAACCCCGCTTAAGATAATGAATTTACCGGTATAGCCCTGTTCTACCGCTGCCTGTACAACTTCAATACCAGTCATTTTCGGCATCCGTATATCCATCATAACCAAATCAGGTTTTAAACTTAGAATTTTCTCAAGCGCTTCAGCACCATCGGAAGCAGTCTGGCAGATTGTAAAACCAAGCCTGTTCCAGTCAATGATATATTTTAATCCTTCCAGTACAATTTTTTCGTCGTCGGCAATTAATACATTCATGATTCTTCCTCCCTTAAATTGATAAGTGGGATGGTCAAAGTGACCACAGTTCCCTTGCCGGGCTGACTCTTAATGTTGAGTCCATATTCAGTTCCGTAGTAAAGATGTACTCGGTTATTGATATTGTAAAGTCCGACACCATGTTCAGATTCCGGCTGTGGAATGTCGAGGTGTTCGATGACATAATCCAGTCGTTCCGGATCCATGCCGATTCCATTGTCAGATACTTTGGCAACAAGAAATTCATTTCCATTGCGGAAAATGTGAATCAAAATGTGTCCGTCATATTCTGCATCGCGAAGTCCGTGCGAGAATGCATTTTCTACGATTGGCTGTATCAGAAGAGGCAGAATCTGATAGTTGGATGGCTGCATGGATTCGTCTACTTCAATTGTAAAGTTAAGTTTATTTCCAAAACGAATCTTCAGGATGGAAAGATAAGTCCGGATGTAATCAATTTCCTTATCCAGTGTTGTTGCAGTTGTTTTAGTGTTATTTAGTACATAGCGCATTGATTTGCCAAGTAGTTTGATGGCTGTGGCAACTTCTCTGTTCCCTTCCGCGAATGCTTTCATGCGAATCGTTTCCAGTGTGTTATAGAGGAAATGCGGATTAATCTGGTTGGCGAGCAGTTTTAATTCCATCTGTTGCTGTTGGTTGTAAAGAAGCTGTTCATTAATTTTAGTTTGATAAATTTCAGCTTCCGTTTCTTTTAGTTTTGAGACCATTGTAGTCAGATCTGTAAAAGTAGCAGAAAGTTCATCGTCTCCCTGAATAGAATTTACAATTTCATAATCATCATGAGAGACTTTGTACATAGCAAGGCGCAGAGTCTGAATACGGGCACTGAAATATTTCGCATATAAAAAAATAATCAATGCCGAGATTCCAAGTGTGAACAGGAAGGTCGCAATAAAGACAATGGCAAGTCGATGAATGTAGTACAGAGCATCTTTCGAAGAAACGAGAACATGAATCTGGTCTTCGGTACTGTATGGGATAAGCGTAGTCATTGAACAAATTCTTGCCTCATCATTTATTTTTTCTTTTCCGGTAATCATTTTTTTTGATAGCTTGTCCAGCGAAACCGGCAGGGAATTACCGGAACAAGAGCGATCAGAACTAAAAAATACAGGGTCAGAATTTACAGAGATAAATACATCATATTCATCTCGTTGAATTAAATTCTTCAAATAATCATTGGATACGGTCAGCACCAGAACAGCAAAAGAACCATTCTGTGGGATTGGAATCCTACAATAGTAATTTAGTTCCCAGTAATGTACACCGGATTGCCCGACACGTAGTGAGGATTTCCAGAAGTTACTTCGGGTACAGGATGCCTGTTGATACCAGGATGTACTTTCTATGGTCTTTGTAATCGGATAAAAATAATTACAGGCGTCACTTAACGGAAAATCATCGTTGTTGACATAAAAACGAAGAGAAGAGAATGTTGCGGTATTTTGCAGAATCTCTTCAAATCCGTTATATTGTGTAATTGCCTTTTGTGCCTGATCGCGATCGGTATAGTCAGCTGCAAGTAAGTCACGAAGTTGTAAGTCTTCGACTACTTTGTTGTAAATATTTTCAGTATAGAGTGTCGTTGTAACAAGCACGGATTGAACTTGACGGGTTTTCATAGCAGTCAGATGTTCATAGTTTTGTTCCAATTGATGATAGGAAAAAATATATACGATGGAGCCGATTAACAGAATCGGAATAATGATGGCAAAGATATACAATGCCCTCAACTGGGTTCCGACATTGTGCTTGGAAAAATAAGTTAATTGTCTGTTTTTGTGTTTCATAAAAATCCCCCGGTAATTGCCTGAATAAATAAAAGTAATACTATAACAGGAAGTTTTCCTTCTATACTATATAGCATATCAGAAGGAAAGTGCAAATGTAACTGTATTTTTGAACGGAAAAATACGGTATAAATCGGACATGGGATTTCTTATAATGACAGTAAATTGCAGATGTTTTGTATGAAACCATATGATATTATCGGTGAAAGTGTGAGACAGAAGCGAGTAGTTTAGGAACAAAATATGAGAAACAGGAGGAAATAAACATGAAATTTCATAACGGATGCTGGCTTTTTAAAGAAGGATTTGAATGCTTTTCACCTCAGCAAGTATATGAAGTGAGAAAAAATGATAAAGAAGTTGTACTTTGTGCACCGACAAGCAGAATTAATCACAAAGGAGATACATTAGGAGGTATTAACCTTACAATTCGAATTACTGCACCAGTTCCGGAAGTGATTCGAGTTCAGACATTCCATCATCTTGGAGTGCAGGATAGAAGTCCGAAATTTGATCTAAACCTTCCTGAGACAAAAGAACCTTTGCAGATAGAAGAAACAGCAGAACTTTTGACTGTGAAAAGCGGACATATGGCATTGATCATTAATAAAGAAAACTGGTCTATGCGTTATGAGAGAACAGATGGATATCTTTTGACAAAGAGTGAGTGGAGAGATCTTGCATACCTCAAATCTGACTGGAGAGGATTTGCATATGATAAAGGATTAGATGATGCTTATATGTGTCAACAACTTGGTCTTTCGGTTGGAGAACTGGTGTATGGATTAGGTGAACGTTTTACACCATTTGTTAAAAATGGACAGTCTGTGGAAATCTGGAATGAAGATGGCGGCACAAGTACAGAACAATCCTATAAAAACATTCCGTTCTACCTTTCAAACAGAGGATATGGTGTGTTTGTAAATCACCCGGAAAAAGTAGAGTTTGAGGTGGCGACAGAACAAGTATCCAAAACAGCATTTAGTGTAAAAGGGGAGTCTTTGGATTATTTTCTTATCAATGGACCTACAATGAAAGATGTTCTGGTGCGCTACACTGATCTTACTGGAAAACCGGCTCTTCCTCCGCAGTGGACATTTGGACTGTGGTTGTCGACATCATTTACCACAGATTATGATGAAGAAACAGTTATGAGTTTTATTGATGGAATGGAAGAGAGAGGAATTCCGCTTAGCGTGTTCCATTTTGACTGTTGCTGGATGAGAGAGTTCCACTGGACCGACTTTATCTGGGATGCGAGAGTGTTTCCGGATCCGAAGGGAATGTTATCTCGAATCAAGGCAAAAGGAATCAAAATCTGTGTATGGATCAATCCTTATATCGCACAGGAATCTGTATTGTTTAAAGAAGGTGCCGAGAGAGGGTATTTTCTGAAACGGCCAAATGGAGATGTATGGCAGTGGGATATGTGGCAGCCGGGAATCGCAATCGTGGACTTTACGAATCCAGAAGCAAAGAAATGGTATCAGGAGAAGTTGGAAGAGCTTGTAGATATGGGAGTAGACTGTTTCAAGACAGACTTTGGCGAGCGTATCCCGACTGATGCGGTATACTATGACGGAAAAGATGCCGAGAAAATGCACAACTATTATACATATCTTTACAACCAGGCTGTATTTGAAGTGCTGGAGAAGAAAAAAGGACATGAAGAGGCAGTTGTATTTGCACGTTCTGCGACAGTTGGCGGACAGAAATTCCCGGTTCACTGGGGTGGAGACTGCTGGTCAAATTATGTGTCAATGGCAGAAAGCCTGCGAGGTGGATTATCACTTACAAGCAGTGGATTTGGATTCTGGAGTCATGATATTGGCGGGTTTGAAAGCCAGTCTACCCCGGATGTATACAAACGATGGGCTGCGTTTGGATTACTTTCAACACACAGCAGACTGCATGGAAGCACATCCTATCGTGTACCATGGGCATATGATGAAGAGTCGGTAGATGTAGTAAGATTCTTTACAAAATTGAAACTTTCTTTGATGCCGTATTTATACAGCGGAGCAGTGGCTACATCAGAAACTGGAATTCCAATGATGCGAAGTATGGCTTTGGAATTTGAAGAAGACAGAAATTGTCAGTATCTGGATAAACAATATATGTTGGGAGATAAGCTTTTAGTTGCACCAATTTTTGATGAGTCAGGAGAAGTATCTTACTATCTGCCAAAAGGAAGATGGATAAACTATCTGACAGGAGAAATAGCTGAAGGCGGATGCTGGAGAGAAGAAAAACACGATTATCTGTCTATTCCGCTTTGGGTTCGCGAGAACAGCATTATTCAGACAGGTGTGGAAGCAAACAGAGCAGAATATGCATTTGAAAATAATGTGGAAATGAAAGTATTCGGATTGACAGATAGAGCGGAAGCGGTTGTATATCAAGAACATAAAGAGGTATTGAAACTTGAGCTGAAACGAGAGATGCTTTCAAATAATACAGATGAGCCGGGGGCAGGAAATAAGGAGATTGCGAAAGTAACAGGTAAAGTGACAGGTAAATCTGGTTGTAGAGTAAGACTTGTAAACTGCAAGGCAGAAAATGTAAGAGGAGCAGCGTCAGAAAATGACGGAAATGATACGGTGATCATTCTGGAGAGAGACGGAGAATTTAGCTGCGAAGTACAATAGGTGATTTCATCATGGCGGGGCTTGTGTGCTCCGCCATATAGTTATAAAAATGGTTGGCCTTAAAAGCGTTTTTATGAAAATACAGAAAAATAAAGAGGTGTCGGATTAAGAACAGATTAAAGCAGGAGGAAATGTAAATGGATGTAAGAAATCAAGAAATACTGAGAAAAAAAGCAGAAGAACTTACAGGAAAATTGACATTAGATGAAAAAATCGGTATGGTTCACGGAGCAGAATTATTTTCTACAAAAGGAGTAGAAAGACTTGGAATTCCACCGCTTAAAATGTCGGATGGTCCGATGGGAGTAAGGCAGGAATTTCAACCTACAACATGGCAGACAGTTGGATTGAGTGATGACTATGTGACATATCTTCCATGTAACAGTGCATTAGCCTCGACATGGAACAGAGAACTTGCATATGAAACCGGTTCAGTTCTCGGAGAAGAAGCAAGGGGGCGTGGAAAAGATGTGATTCTTGGTCCAGGTGTAAATATTAAAAGAAGCCCGCTATGTGGCAGAAATTTTGAATACTTTAGCGAGGATCCATATTTGGCAAAGGAAATGGCTGTTCCGTATATTCAGGGAGTGCAGAATTGGGATGTAGCTGCGTGTGTAAAACATTTTGCAGCCAATAACCAGGAAACAGAACGTTTGTGGGTGGATGTGGAGATCGATGAGAAGGCACTTAGAGAAATCTACCTTCCGGCTTTTCATGATGCAGTTACCAAAGGAGGAGCCTATACACTTATGACGGCATACAATATGGTAAATGGAATCCATTGTTATGCGAATGAGCATTTGTTGAAAGATATTTTACGAAATGAATGGAAATATGATGGAACGATAATCTCAGACTGGGGCGGTGTTCATGATACAGAGATGGCGGCAAATTCGGAATTGGATATTGAAATGTCTGTCACCGATAATTTTGACGAATATTTCCTTGCAGATCCTTTAAAGAAAAAAATCAAAGCAGGGGAGATTGAAGAAAAAGTTTTAAATGAAAAGGTGATACATATTCTGATGCTTATGATGCGACTACATATGATCGACGGAGCAGAAGAACAACGCTTACGTAAAGCGGGAAGTTATAATACGCCGGAACATAGAAAAAGCGCATTACAGGTTGCCAGAGAGTCTGTTGTATTATTGAAAAATGAAGATGAACGTTTGCCATTAAAGGCGAAAGAAATGAAAAAGCTCCTTTTAATCGGAGAAAATGCAGAGTGTGTACATTCTAACGGTGGTGGAAGTGCAGAAATTAAGGCGTTGTATGAGATAACTCCGCTGATGGGAATTAAGACACTGCTTGGGGGGAATACAGAAGTGACATATGTGCCGGGATATAAGCGCGATGATGTGGCAGCAGATTCTGACAAAAACTGGCAGGAAACCAGTCTGGAAGACGGCGGTGGAAGTATAAAAGAGATAAAATCCACAGTGGATGAAGCTGTAAAAAATGAAAGAAAACGCTTGAGAGAAGAGGCAGCAGAATTGGCTTCGAAATATGATCAGGTGATTTTAATTGGTGGTTTGAATCACGAGCATGACAGCGAAGGAAATGACCGCGCAGATATGAGACTGCCATATGAACAGGATGAATTGATACAGGAAGTCTTGAAGGCAAATCCGCAAACGGTAATCGTGATGATGGGCGGAAGTCCGGTAGAAATGGGAGAGTGGATTTCAGATGCAAAGGCGGTTGTGTGGAATTGGTATAGTGGAATGGAAGGGGGAAGGGCTTTGGCAGAAGTTCTTTTTGGAAATGTGAATCCGTCCGGAAAACTGCCGGAAACATTCTATAAGAAGCACACAGACTGTTCAGCACATGCAGTGGGTGAGTTCCCGGGAGATACAAAAGTAAGATACAAAGAAGAGGTATTTGTAGGATATCGATATAATGATACTTTCAAAATCGAGCCACAATTCTGCTTTGGGCATGGGTTGTCTTACACAACATTTGCATATGAGAATGCATCTGTATTCGAGGAAGAGAACCAGATCATCGTATGCTGCGAAGTGAAAAATACAGGGAACGTAGCAGGAAAAGAAATTGTTCAAGTATATCTCGCTTCGAAAAATCGTGAAGAAAATGAGCCGATACAGCAGTTAAAAGGATTTGCCAAGACAGAGCTATTACAGCCGGGCGAGATGCAAGTCGTTGAGATTAAAGTGGAAGTTCCGGGGAAAATAGGGCTGGAAGAGATGAAGAAAGAATATGAGATTCGGATTGCGAGTTCATTGGAAGATATGAGAATTTGTATTTGAGTTGCTGGTTAGTTCACTGGGGCAATACGTTCCTTACAAAAAATTGATATAAGAATTCTTGCTCAGATTCCATGAGCGG
>OLGY01000317.1_pt1 | contig 37557 bp, 25 predicted proteins | sample 1605951 | NCBI WGS metagenome assembly OLGY01 (sample SAMN03283280) | human gut metagenome | biome: human-associated habitat; material: feces | host: Homo sapiens | place: Peru | collected 2012
GGTCTCAACTTTTTTATAAAACTGGCGTATAATTCGCTTTTTTTATATAAGTTTGTAATCGTAAATACCAAATTATCAGAGTCTTATGAAAAGAAGTGCTATCAAATACTCATATCAATGGAAGGAGAGCAACCATCAACATTACAACTGAGAGCCTCGCTCTCGTAATACTCCTGGACTGACTCCGAACTCGTCCTTGAAGCATTTGTTGAAGTAGGACGGAGCGGTGAATCCCACCTCGTAGGCAATTTCGGATATTGACTTATCGGTTTTTTCTACCAGCAGGCGTGCCCTTTCAAGGCGCGCCTTTTTCAGTAGGTCGACTGGTGTCTGACCCGTCAGCGCCTTCACCTTACGGTATAGTTGCACGCGAGATAACCCAACTTCTTCGCCCAGTCGCTCAACGGTGAAGTCAGAGTCGCCCATATTCTGGCGTATGGAGTCGCGCAGACGGTTGATGAAGGTCTGGTCGCGCGAGCCGAGCTGTTCCTCGGCAGCCTCCTCCTTCTTGTCGCCTGAGAAGAGTGAGCGCAGCATGGTGCGGTTGCGCAGCAGGTTGTCGACACGTGCCAGGAGCACCGAACCCGAGAAAGGTTTGGTCAGGTAGGAGTCGGCACCCGTGCCGTAGCCCTCCTCACGCTGTTCGGACAGCGAGCGTGCGGTGAGCAGGATGACGGGGATATGGCTTGTCGCCATGTTCTGCTTGAGCTGTCGTGTGAACTCCAGTCCGTCCATAACGGGCATCATAACGTCGCAGATTACCAGTTGCGGTATCTCGCGACACGCCTTCTCCAGTCCCTGCTTGCCGTCGGCAGCCTCCGAGACGTTGTATTTATCCTTCAGTATAGAGCGCAGATAGGCACGCATTCCGTTGTTGTCGTCGATGATGAGCACCAGTGGACGTTCGCTGTCAAAGTCCTCGGCATTGGTAATACGGTCGGCGGCAGCGTTTGCGTCAATGTCTACCGACACATAGTTGTCGTCAATGAGGTTCTTGTCCTCCACTCGCGGCGCCGCCTTCTGGTCGTTGGCAGGGTCGTAGCCCGGCTGTGTGTCGGGCAGAGTCACTACAAACGAGGTGCCCTTGCCCGGCTCGCTCTGAGCTTCAATCGTGCCGTGATGCATATCGACATAAGCCTTGACGAGCGACAGTCCGATGCCGGTGCCGCCGATTGAGCCTTGCGCCTGATAGAAACGTTCGAAGAGGTGGGGCAGTTCCTTGGGATCGATGCCCTTGCCCGTGTCGCTCACGGTGATGGTGAAGTGCTGTGCTGCGTGCTCAACGGTAGTGGTGATGCTACCGCCCTCGGGTGTGTACTTCAGAGCATTTGACATCAGGTTGAAGTAAACGTGCTCTATCTTGTCGCGGTCGGCAATTATCATTGAGCCGTCTGTATTTGCCGTTGATGTATCTGTGGAACCAGATGCTGCCACAACGATTGTTATCTTGCGTCGGGCAGCGGCTGCACGAAAGTCCTCAGCCCACGTAGAGAGTTCGTCTGATAGGGCAAAGCGGTTCAGGCGGAGCGTTGCCTTGTTGTTCTGCACCTTGCGGAAGTCGAGTATCTCGCCCACGAGCTGTATGAGTATGCGCGTGTTGCGCTGTATCATCTGTAGCATAGAGCGGTGCTGTCCGCGTATAGAGCCGTCCTCGAGCAGTTGTTCGGCAGGTCCGGCAATGAGGGTGAGCGGTGTGCGCAGTTCGTGACTAACGTTGGTGAAGAACTGCAACTGGGTCTGAGTCATGCGCTCCATCTCCTCGGTCATAGCCTTCTGCTTGCTCATAGAGTCGTGCAGCTGTCGGTTGATGCGCGCCTTGGCAACGTAGGCACGTATGGCAAAGGCGCACGCCACAATGAGTAGCACCACAAACACGAGCAGCACAAGCAGATAGATGCGTTGCGTGTTGAATTCGCTGGCAGCCTGGTCGATACGCGAGCGCAGGGTGGTGAGATGGTCTTGCTGGCGCACGGTCTCGTCGTTCTGCATGAGCAGCACACGTGCGTTGTCGCGTGTCACGAGTGCCGACGAGAGCTGGTTTTCGCGCTTGTAGTCCTTCTTTGTCAGAATGTTCATGGCGAGCTGTATCACCTCGTCGCCACGTGTGGGGTATATGTATGATGCGAATAGAGTGCCGTCGGTGACGAGTCGCATTCCGCCTCCATTTTGTGGCATGGCATCGATGCCGCAGAACTGTATGCTGTTGATGTCGAGTCCGTGCTTGGCGGCAGCGCGTCGTGCTCCCATCGCCATTCGGTCGTTGTGTGCGAAGAGGCAGTCGAACTGCGGATGTGACTTAGACAGCAGCGAGTCCATGACGCGGAAAGCTCCCTCCTCGGTCCAGTCAGCATGGGCTTGAGCCACGATTTCGAGTCCGGGACGTGTAGCCACTACGCTGTCGAATCCCTGTTGACGCTCAATGGCGGGCGAAGAGGAGTAGAGTCCGCTGAGCTCAAGAATGCGTCCGCCACTGGTCAGCGCACCAGCCAGATACTCAGCCATCGAACTGCCTATCTCCTTGTTGTCGGCGCCGATATATGCGGTGTATTTGTCGGAGCGTGTCCTTCGGTCGAATATTATCACGGGTATTCCTTTTTCGTATGCCCGGTCGATGGCAGGTGATATAGTCACCTGGCCAGGAGCGACGATGAGCAGGTCTACTCCCTCGTCGACAAAGCTGTTGATTTGTTCGGTCTGTAGCTTCACGTCGTCGTATGCCGACTTGATGCGCAGGTCTACATTATTATAATATAATGCAGCAATGCGCAATTCCTCGTTGAGTTTCTCGCGCCATACGTCTTCCGAACATTGCGACACGCCTATGACATATTGTTTCTTTGCAGAGCCTCCACACGACAAAAACAACGGAAGCAGGAGCAAGAGCATGAGCTTATGGAATATACGAGGTTTTAGGTTCATTGAGTTTATTTTATTGATTTGTTTTTGCAAAGATACAGAAAAATGAATAAAATTGCTGATTTTCAATGCATTTTTGTTACATGCAACAATTCTACAATCCAACGAACGAATTTTTAAAGCCGAAAAAAAGACTTATTGCTACCTTTGCAATGTCAAAAGGAAACAAAGCCAACAAGTAATTAAAGCTTGATTGCAAACAGCAAAGACTTCAAATAACTGATAGTACAAAGGCTTCAAATAATTGATAGGTAAAAGAATTTGATTAGTTTAGTCTGTCATAGGTAATAAAGATATATAGTTCAGGTTTTAGTAGAATTAGGTTGGTAAATAGCATTCCAAGCGAAGGAAAAAGATTAGACATTAAGATTGTTGTTTTAGTATAGTTAGTTCAAAATGGTTAGTTTTTAAAATCGGGAAAAACACACGTGGCGGGAGCAGAAGAGATTTCTGTTTCCGCTATTTTTTTATATGCAATAAAAGCCCCACCCCCTGCCCCACAAAGCCCTACCCCCGACCCCTCCCCCGTAGGGAGGGGAGTAAATACCGTTGTCTCCTGTGCTTTATTGCCTAACCGCTCTGTAACACGTAACTCTGTACTACGCCTTATTGCAGAACGTATTCGTAGGAGGCTATGGCGTCCTCGCCGTAGCCTGAGCTATAAATTGCAACAGACTTGGTGCTGCGGTGGCCAGAGACCTCCTATATACAGCAGTAGCGGAGGCTACAGCAAGAATGCCATAACCTCCGCTACATACCACTCCCCTCCCTACGGGGGAGGGGCTGGGGGTGGGGCTTTTTATTTAATATCTTCTGGCAACACGGGCATTGCACCGTTCTGTGTGCATACGTATGCGCTTACGTGTACGGCGCGCTTGTGAGCATCGGCAACGCTCATACCAGCGAGGATAGAAGCGCAGAATGTGCCGGTGAACGAGTCGCCTGCGCCTACTGTATCAGCCACCTCAACCTTGGGTGTGGGCTGGAACGACATAGAGCCAGGTGTGAATACGTAGCTGCCGTTGGTGCCGCAGGTGAGCACGAGCATGTCGAGGTCGTACTTGCCGAGTATGAGCCAGCACTTGTTCTCGATGTCCAAGCCCGGATAGCCGAACATTCTGCCGATGAGAACCAATTCCTCGTCGTTGATCTTAAGCACGTTGCAGCGCTTCATGCTCTCGCAGATAATCTCCTTGGTATAGAAGTTCTGGCGCAGGTTGATGTCGAAAATCTTCATGCAGTCCTTCGGTGTTGCGTCGAGGAACTTATAGATAGACTCACGGCTCACTACGTTGCGCTGAGCCAACGAACCCCAGCATACGGCACGTGCGTTCTCGGCAATAGCCTTAACTTCATCGGTGAATGGGATGTTGTCCCATGCTACGTTCTCCTTAATGTCATATGTGGGTATGCCCTCATCGTCGAGTGTCACCTGAACGGTGCCAGTTGGATAGGGCACACGCGGCATGCAATACTGCAACTTCTTCTCCTCAAGCTGCTGGATGGTCTCCTCAGCAAGCTTGTCCTCGCCAAGAGCACTCACAGCGATGGAGTTGAGTCCGAACTGTCCTGCATGGAATGCGAAGTTTGCAGGAGCACCACCAAGTTTCTTTCCCTCAGGAAGCACATCCCAGAGTGCCTCACCAAGACCTACTACGTATTTTGTATTCATAATAATAATAATAATAATAGCCCAAGCCCTACCCCCTGCCCCTCCCCCGCAGGGAGGGGAGTGATATGCGACAATGGGTGTCGGTTTTATTGTTTAACTTTAGGTATATAACTAAGCAAATAAACTACTCCTACTGCCATTACTACAGCAGCCCAAATCTGCGGATACTGTGCTCCGGCAGCCTTGGCAGCATCGCTTGCAAATCCCATGAAGAGCGGGAATACTGTACCACCGAAGAGGCCCATGATCATCAATCCAGATACCTCGTTCTTCTTCTCGGGAGCCGAGAGCATAGCCTGCGAGAACACGATTGAGAAGACGTTAGAGTTGCCGTAGCCTACGAGGGCGATAGCAGCCCAAAGCTCCCATTTCTCTGTGCCGAACACAAATCCTACCATCGACAGCGCCATCATAAGCACGATGATGGTGAAGAAGGTGCGGATGTTGAGCTTGCGCATAAGTATCGAGCCTGTGAAACAGCCGAGTGTACGGAATGCGAAGTATACGGATGTGGCGTATTCAAACTGGCTGAGCGTGTCACCTGCACCGCCAAGACGTTCCAGAAGAATCTTAGGAGCTACGGCGTTGGTGCCAACGTCGATGCCCACATGGCACATGATGCCGATGAACGAGAGCAGGATGATGGGCGAACCGAGCATCTTCAGGCAGTCGACAAAGCCCGATGCCTTGCCCTCAATGGGCTCTTCCTCAATGCTGGTCATACCGAGCCACAATGTTGCAATCATACCTACTACGAAGAAAAGGAGGAACAGTATGCGCCAGCTGAGTCCGAAGATAGGAGCCGTTGTCGTAGCGCCCCATGCTGCGATGAGCGGAGCGATGAACGAGGCGATGGCCTTAACGAACTGTCCGAAGGTGAGTGTCGAAGCCAGGTGGCCCTTGACGAGCATTGTCACCAGCGGGTTGATTGATGTCTGCATGATTGCGTTGCCTATGCCGAGGAGCGAGAACGAGATGTACATCAGCCAGAGCTGGCTCTCCTTGGTAGGCATGAAGCTATCGAAGAGTGGCAGGAACACTGCCAGAGTTGTAATGATGATAGACAGCAGCACGGTCTTCTTGCGTCCGATCTTGTTCATCAGCATGCCCGTGGGCACTGAGAAGATAAGGAACCAGAAGAACACGAGCGAGGGAAAGAAGTTGGCTGCCGAATCAGACAGTCCGAAGTCTTCCTGCATGTTGTTTGATACTGCGCCGACGAGGTCGACAAATCCCATTGTGAAGAATGCTATCATCACCGGGATGAGCGTAAGTTTGCTTGAGTTTGAGTTGCTCATTTTGAGTATAAACTTTTTAGTTATTAGCTGATTGTTTTAAAAATCTCTGCTGCAAAGTTATTGTTTATGCAGCAGAGATGGTACAAATAATGTTTCATAGGATTGCAAAATCGTAACATACAACAATTCTGCAACGATTGAAACAAATGTTTATTGTATAGTAGCGGAGGTCTCCGTGCTGGAAACCTCCGCTACTGTTTTATACTGCGGTTTACAGTCCGAGCTTGTAAACCTTCATGTTCTTCACCTCAGCCTTGCCACCCTCTGCATATACCTTTATATTATTATAAGGTGTGGTTGGGAATACGAGGTTGGTCATTGCTATGCGACCGCCGTCAACGAACAGCTCTATTGAGCACTTGTCGACAAAAACATCCAGATGATAAGACTTCTTTGCTGTGGCATTAGCATCCTCCTGCCAATGGTTGGCGGTGTTCTCAGCTCCGCAGAGCGACAACGGAGCCCATGTGCCGAGAGCGAAATCGTTCTTGAAGTTCACTACGATGTCCTGCGAGAGTTTTCCCTTCATCTCGCCTGCAGCCTCTGCACGCTTCTCAATGTCGTGACGCTCGGCAAGCTTACCGAAGTCGGTGAGTCCGCTTTCAGAGCGATCCATCACGATGCGCTTCTTCTTCAGGTCGAGATAGATGAGTGTGCGCTCCTCCTTGTCGTTGTAGAGCGAGATGCCCACTACGTCCGAGTTGTCGGGTGTAACGTCCGCCTCAAGCTCGAAAGCGCCGTCATTGTTGGCGAAGAGATTGCGCTGTATATATGGGTTGGCGTTGTCTACGTTGAGGTTGCCAATCTCTTTGGTTTCCTTGCGAAGCTTGCGTGCCTCGTCAACTACATTTGCCGACATGTACACTTCGCCGTTGTTAGAGAAGAGTTTCAGTTCGCGTGGCAGAGCGTTGGCGCCACGGTTCTGCTGAATCGGAGTCACGTTGGCATACTGCCAGTTGCTCATCCAGGGCACAGCTACGATGCGGCTGCCGAGGTTAGAGAATGTTACTGTTGCGTAATGGTCCTTGCCCCAGTCGAGCCACTTTACTGTCTGAGGCTTTGAGTCGCACTTGAACTCCTTGCCGTCAAACTCGCCTACGAAGTACTCTGTGGCTGAACCGCCAAACGCAAAGCCCGGGTTGATATTGACAATCATCACATACTTCTGGTTGTTCTTGTCGCCGTCGACGGGCAGAGGGAAGAAGTCGGGACACTCAAACTGGTTGGGCTGTGCGCCGAAACCTTCGCCCCACTGGCTCACATATTTCCATTGCTTGAGGTTCTTCGACTGATAGAAGCGCATGTTCTTGTCGGCTGAAACAATCATATACCACGACTTTGTAGGCTCATACCAGAAGATTTTCGGGTCGCGGAAGTTCTCCAGACCGTCAAACGGAGTAACTACGGGGTTGCCCTTATACTTGATGAAAGTTCTGCCGTTGTCCTTACTGTAAGCCATACATTGTACCTGCACCTGCTTGCCGTCGTGCATGCTGTGCGAAGTGTAGTAGGCGATAATGGCGTTCTTGCCGAAACCAGCCGAGTTGCGTGTGTCAACTACTGTGCTGCCTGAGAAGATATGGCCCATTGGGTCGCGTGAAATGGCTGGGTCGAGATGCTCCCAATGCACGAGGTCACGGCTCACCGAGTGTCCCCAATGCATGTTGCCCCACTTCGAGCCATAAGGGTTATACTGAAAGTAGAGGTGATATTCGCCGTCCTTATATGTCAGTCCGTTGGCGTCGTTCATCCATCCGTAGAGCGGAGTGTGATGATAAACGGGACGATAGTAGTCGGTGTTGGTGGTGTCGAAGGTGTCCGACAGCTTCAACTGCTTCAATGCTACGGCATCCTTAGGCAGTCCTACAATCTTAACCACAGCCTTCTTGCCTTGTGAAAGAGCGAACGGAACAGAGTAGTCGGTCTTGCTTATGGCGAGTCGAACGTCCATCCAAGTGTCGGTCTTCTTGCCGTTGTCGAGCAGCACCTGAGCCTCCGGACGGTTCTCTTCGATAGGAAGGATAAGATATTTGGTAGGGTTATTGACTGTAACGATAGTTGTGTCGCCACGCTGTGTGGTCTGAATGGTTTGTGCAGAGGCTGCCGATGCTACGAGAGCCATTGCTGAAAGGAATAACTTGGTATTCATTTTGTTATTTGGTTTTTAGAATTTAAGACTTGCTGTGAATTCCACTGTGAACGGACGCAGGTACGAACCTGTCATCAGCTGGTTCTTGATGTCCTTAGCTTCGTCCTTCGTAATGAGCTCGGCACCGGCAATAGAACCCTTGGCGCCGGTCTGGTTGAGGAAGTTGACAACGGTGCAACCGAGCGACAGACGTTTGTTTGCCTGCCAGTTCAAGCCGCCGAATGTCTCCCAATGGCCGTTGAAGTAGTAGGCCTGATTGATGTTGGCGTAGGTCTTAGAGAAGTAGCGGAACGATGTCCAGACCTTCAATGCCGGTGTAATCATGTAGCTCGGGTCAAGCTCGATGAGCACCTCAGGAATCTCAGCCACGATGTTTCCGGTAGCGTTGATTTTGCCGACATATCCGCTGTTGAATGTCACGCTGGTCTCATACTTCTTGTATGTCGGCTTCTGATAGGTGAAGAGGAAGTGGAAGTCGAATCCCTTGAACGGGTGGGCAACCACGTCTGTGGTCCATCCCCAAGTCTGTATGTCGTATGTCAGTGGCGCTGCCTTTATCTCGCCATCGTGCTGCAGGTTGAGCGTAGAGTTGTTGTTGGACTTCGAGATGTACGAGAAGAGCGAAGTGAGGCTCAACCACTTGTTGTTGTAGTAGATACCTGCACGGCCCAGAGGCACGCTGATCTTGTCGGTGTTAGGCATCGAAGCCGGTGCGAAAGTCGAGATGTTCGGGTGCTGCACGATGTAGGTGAAGTCGCCGGTGAGTCCGAAGTTGTTAGTCAACTTATAAGTAAGGGCTGCTGTGAAGTCGTAGTTCACCCAGTCGTACTTCATATTTGTCGGAGCAATCTTTGTGCCATCGGGCGCTGTTGTGCCAAGATGGTAGTCGGCAAAACGGCCCACATAGTCGCCGGCGGCATTCTTCACGGCTGCGTTCTCGCCCTTGAGACGCTGCCATTCGATGCGAGCACCGTAGTAGGCATTGAGCTTCGGAGTGATGTCCCAGTCGTGAGTGAGGTAGAGGGCGAGCTTGTTCTCGTGACCCTTGTAGTACTCCGAGGCGTTCTTATTGAAATCGTAGAACACGCTCTGCGACTTGTTGGCATCCCAAAGGCGTACGGCATACGATCCGTCTTCGGGTACGCTCTGGTCGTACATCGTAGTGTTTGAGCAGTAGTCGATGTCGTAGTACCACTCGTTCATGCCCACGCGGAGGGTTGAATTGTTGAATCGCTTAGACAACTCTGTAGTGAAAAGCAACTCGTCGATGGTTCCGGCGTTGAGGCACGACATACGGGTCTGAACGTAGCGTCCGTTGTATTTCTGTGCAGCTCCCATAGCGTCGCTGTATTTATAGTTGTAAGCTGAGGCTGCGCCGTCGGCTTGCAGGTCGATAAGCGACATAGGAGTCTGATATACGAAGGCTCCGCGTGCGTGGTCGTAGCGTACTGATGTCTTCCAGTTGAAGCCGTCGCCGAAGCTCAGATTGTTGAGCAATGAAACTTCAGACGAGCGGTTCTCGTCGTAATCGTAGAGCGATGTCTGCTTCAACTCGCCCGTGCGCATGTCGCGATAAGTGATGTTTGCATCGACGGGAAGGTAAGATGTGGTGCCAAGCTTGAAGTTGCCGAACTCCTTAACCGAACCGTCGCCCACGTAGATGAACGGAGCCGACTGCGTGGCGTAGTTGTACACGGGGTGCGAATTGCTGTACTTGTACATGGCAGTGAGTTCGCCACGACCCTCGGCGTATCGCTTTGTGAGCGCAGCCTTATAAATCTGTGTGCGGTCCTGATACTGCGACGAGCGTATCTTGAACGTACCAGGGTCGAAGTCCTGGTAGGCGCTGACGCTGTAGAAGAGGTCCTTTGCCATACGTCCGTTCATGTTGAGCGAGAACTCCTGCAATCCGAAGTGGTTGGTCTTGTAGTTGAGCACGCCCTGAAAACCCTCCTGACCCAACTGGGTCTGCGAGTTGACGGCATAACCTATGTTGCCCGTGGTGATGGCAGTCTCCGAAATTTTGAGCAGTCCTACGTGCGATAGGCTTGCGTCAGAGCGCCATGTGGCGTTGACTGGATGAGGACTGGTGGCGTAAGTGACGGGCAGACCGTTCTCCAATACGTTGACGTCGGCAGACGGCAGACCAATCTGAATCTCGCGCGGACCATTGGCGCTTGCTGCGTTGAGCATCACGTTGCGGTTGCCTTCCTCCTTTGAGTTGGACGACTTCGACGATTTGTCGTTTTGGGCATTTGCTGCTACAGCCATAAACGAGGCGAGCATAAGTGCCGATAACTTTGTGTAGTTGCTGTTGGAATACATAATATGTAAGGTTTAAGTATTTTTTTGCAAACGTTACCAATTTAGGTGCGTGTGTCGTTTGGTTGTTTCGACACCGCAAAATTAGAAACTCCACAACCGACAGGAGTTAAAATTCCGTTCGTGGATGTCAAAATTTGTTGCATGTAACAAAATTGACATTATATGAACGATTTGTATTATCTACAACAATAAAAAACAACCATAAACAACAAGAAGTGCATCATTTCATTTTGTATTGCGCTCAATTTGCACTATCTTTGCACATAATATAGCATAATATAAAGAAGATTTAAACAGATAACAACATGCAAGAAACAAGACAAAATCGTATAGCACGACTCCTGCAGAAGGAGCTGAGCCTTATATTCCAGTCGCAGACACGTGCCATGCACGGCATTATGGTGAGCGTGACACGCTGCCGTGTGTCGCCCGACCTGAGCATCTGCACAGCCTATCTCAGCATTTTCCCGTCGGAAAAAGCCGAGGAACTCATCAAGAACGTAACAGCCAACGAGAAGACAATACGCTACGAACTGGGCACTCGCGTACGCAACCAGCTGCGCATCATCCCCGAACTCAGATTCTTCATCGACGACTCGCTCGACTACATCGAACGCATTGACGAACTGCTGAAGAAATGAATTTCCCGTTCTTTATAGCTCGACGCTATGTCTTCTCGAAGAAGTCGACCAACGCCATCAACGTCATTTCAGCCATTTCGGTGGTGGGTGTGGCTGTGGGCACTATGGCACTGGTGATTGTGCTGAGCGTGTTCAACGGATTTCACGACCTCGTGGCGTCGTTCTTCACCAACTTCGACCCTCAAATCGAACTTGTGCCGACGCAAGGCAAGACGGCTCCTGCCGACGACCCATTGCTCGACAAGGTACGCCAGATGCCGCAGGTAAGCGTGCACACCGACGTGCTTGAGGACCAGGGTCTGGCTGTATATGGCGACCGACAGCAGATGGTGACCGTCATGGGAGTGGACGACAACTTCACCCAACTCACCAACATCAGCGACATCCTGTACGGCGACGGCGAATTCACACTTCAGGCTGCCAATCTGTTCTATGCCATTCCGGGCATACGCCTGGCGCAGGATATGGGACTGGGCGCACGCTTCGGCGGCTATCTGAAGCTGTATGCTCCCGTACGACGCGGACAGATTACCGACCTTGAAGACCCTTCAGACGGATTTGTGGTAGACTCGCTCATATCGCCGGGCGTAGTGTTTGCCGTTAATCAGGCAAAATACGACCGCGACCACATTATATGCTCCATAGGTTTCGCACGCCGACTGTTCGATCAGGACGGCATGCTGTCGTCGCTACAGATACGACTGAAGCCGGGCAGCGACCTCGCGGCTGTGAAGAAGCAGATGCGCGAGATTGTCGGCTCGAAGTATAGGGTGCTCGACAGGTTTGAACAGCAGTCGGACACGTTCAACATCATGCAGATAGAGAAGGTGCTGGCATACGTCTTCCTGACATTCATCCTTATGGTGGCATGCTTCAACATCATATCGTCGCTCTCGATGCTCATCATCGACAAGAAGGCGGATGCTGCCACTCTGCGCAACCTCGGCGCTACCGACCGACAGATACGCAGCATTTTCCTATTCGAAGGACGCATCATATCAGCCATAGGTGCCGTCGTGGGCATATTGCTCGGACTGCTGCTCTGCTGGCTTCAGCAAGAGTTCGGACTGGTGCACATGGGCGACTCGGCTGGCTCGTTTGTGGTCAACGCCTACCCCGTGAGCGTCCATTACGACGACGTGGCTATAGTGTTTGTCACGGTGCTGCTCATAGGATGGGGCGCAGCATGGATTCCCACACGCAAGCTTAAGGTATAAAAAACTGTATAACTCCTTTCGTTTGCGCGAATATAAACAAAAACGGGGCAGCTCTACAGCTGTCCCGCTTCTACTTGACGCACAATGCGCTCGGTATATTTATCGACGCCTTCTGCGTCATATTTTTTTGTAAGCGACGCGCCGAACAAGGCTGCGAACGCCTGATAAAAGCCAGCCCTTATAGGTCCGAGAAACGCCTGTATCAATTGATACGACGACGAGTTGCACTCGCGATACACCAGTTTTATCAGCAGTTTGCCCTGCGAATACGTCAGCTTCTTCATGCGTGGCGTGTACTCCTTGCGTATGCTGCGCTCCACACGTTGCATGTGCTCGTCCTTAGCCTTCTTGTTGGGCAGTGTCTGCAGAAACTCGTAGGTCTCAATGATTATCGAGTTCACCTCCTTGGCTATAGGCAACACCTTCTTGATGTTTGCCACAAGACGGTTGTAAGCCTGCCGCTGACGCTCGTCAGTGAACACGGGTTGCGGATAGACATACAGCGTGTTCAGTTCGACATACTGTATGCTGTCGCCGTCGTGCAGCACCTTGCCCACCTTGACCATAGGCACAAGCGTTGGCGTATCCATATCCACCTCGCGGTCTTCGGGGTTGACACGGCGACTGCCGTTGTCCTGCGCCCATGCTGACATGGCGCTGAACGCAAGCAACACGACCAACAGTATTATGTTGCGATTGCTTCTATACATATTTATATATTACTTTTCCGAGTACAATATCTGCACCATTGTCTGTCCGACAGCCTTGAGTGTGGCGCGGTCGATGTGCTCCATTGTGTCGTTTATGGTGTGCCATGTAGGTCCGAACGAGCTCTGCTGGCAGTCAGGATAGAACGGAATGATGTCGATGCAGGCTATACCTGCCTTCTCGTTTACGGGCACGTGGTCGTCGGTTATCATGCCACCCTCCTGCATGGGGAAGTACGACCCATAGCCAATCTGCGACGCTGTGCGCCACACCTTGTTCACTATCTCGGCAGCATACTGCTTGGATACCGACTCCTGATAGAACTTTGCACCCTCGCCGCCTACCATGTCGAGCAGCACACCGTATCGTGCCTCATAGCCCTGTGGCTGATGTTCTGCCCAATACTGAGCGCCAAGTGCCCACGAGTCTTGCGAGTCGGGGGCCGACGACCATTGCGGAGTGCCGTAGTCTTCGGCATCGAAGCACACGAAGTCGACACCGATGTTGAGCGTAGAGTCATTGCCTATGATGCGAGCCAGCTCCATCATCACAGCCACACCGCTTGCTCCGTCGTTGGCACCCATAACGGGTTTGCGCCAATTGGTTGAGTCGGGGTCGTTGTCTGCCCACGGACGGCAGTCCCAATGGGCGCACAGCAATACGCGTGTGGTAAGTTCGGGGCGGAAGCGTGCCCATATGTTGCGCGAACGGAGCATGGTTCCGTCCCAAGCCTTAAGCTCTGCGTCCTGAGCCTCAACCTTCATTCCGTAGCTGGCAAACTGCTTCATTATCCATTCGCCGCACTTATCGTGTGCCTCGGTGTTCATAAGGCGCGGTCCGAAGCTGCATTGCTTGGCACAAAAGGCATAAGCCGAATCGGCACAGAACGTCGGACCTACAAGAGCAACAGTATCAGGCTCGGTAGCCGACTTGCGCGAACTCTTGCACGACATGCACGAACATGCCATCGCAACAACGACAAATGCTAATACTAAAGAGAATATCGATTTCTTCATTTTAATTGAACTTTCGCAAGTTCAGAAGTTAATGGTATTAAAGAAGTTACCACTCCCTTTGGTCGTTCAAGAAGTTAACAGACAATAGCTTTATTGCTTAAACAACAGGACATTTGTCCGTTCGCTCGGCTTTGCCGCTTGCCTGAGCAAGAACTTCACGAGCAAAGCGAGTTATCTTCCTATAACTACTTTCGCTTGCGAAACTTAAGTCTTTTTAATAATTCAACATTGAAAATTCCTAATCGGCGAAGCCGACCAATTCAACATTCAACATTCCTAATTCAACATTCCTAATTCCTAATTCTTTTTCGCTTCATACGCCAAGGCGTACATGCGTATCTGCTTCACCATAGCCAGCAGTCCGTTGGAACGTGTCGGCGACAGATGGTCTTTGAGTCCGATGCGGTCAATGAAGTAGAGGTCGGCATCAAGAATCTCGCGCGGCGTGTGTCCGCTTATAACCTGAATAAGCAGGGCGATGATTCCCTTCACGATGAGGGCGTCGCTGTCGGCAGTAAACACCAGACGTCCGTCGTCGGTCATGTCGCACTGCACCCATACACGGCTCTGACAGCCGTCTATGAGGTTCTGCTCGGTTTTATACTTAGCGTCGAGCGGCTCCAGTTCGCCGCCCAGGTCAATCAACAACTGGTATTTGTCCATCCAGTCGGTGAAGTCTTGAAATTGCTCAATGACTTCGTCTTGTATTTCGTTTATACTCATTTTTTCTTATTCTACCACAACCATCTTAAACAATTTGTCACTTGGGCGAATCTTGCCCGGCACGCGGAACGATACGTGCTGTCCCTTCTGTGCTGTCTGAACGGGATTGAGGTCGTAGCGTATTTCGTCTACGTCTACGTACATCACGCCAGTAGTAGGACCCGTGATGAGCAGCTTGTCGCCCACGCTGAACTCAGCAGCCTCGCATGTGAACTCAGCAACACCAAGCTTAGAGAAGTACTTCACGCCGCGACCAACGTACACCTTCTTCTCCGTAGCGTTCGAGCCATAATTGCTGTTCCACTCGCCCAGCGTCTGACCCTGATAGTATCCGTCCCAGAATCCGCGGTTGAACACAGTGGCAAGACGCTTGTCCCATTCGTCCTTCTTCTCTTCGGTGAAGTCGCCGTCGAGCACAGCCTGAATGGCCTCCTTGTAGCAGCGCACCACATTATATACATATTCAGCACCACGTGCACGACCCTCAATCTTGAACACACGCACACCCGAACGCATCATGCGGTCGATGAAACGAATGGTCTTGAGGTCCTTGGGCGACATGATGTACTTGTTGTCCACCTCAAGCTGCGTACCCGTCTCGTTATCGGTGACGGTGTACGAGCGGCGGCATATCTGCATGCACTCGCCACGGTTGGCAGAGCGTCCGGTGTTCATCAGACTCATGTAGCACTTGCCGCTCACCGCCATGCACAAAGCTCCATGGCAGAACATCTCTATGCGTACCAACTCGCCGTTGGGTCCGCAGATGTGCTGCTTCTCAATTTGCTCGTAGATATAAGCCACCTGGTCCATGTTCAGCTCGCGGGCCAGCACCACCACGTCGGCAAACTGAGCGTAGAACTTCAGAGCCTCAGCGTTGCTGATGTTGAGCTGTGTAGACAGATGCACCTCCTGGCCGATTTCACGGCAGTATGACATTACAGCCACGTCCGACGCAATGACAGCCGAAATCTGAGCCTTCTTGGCAGCATCGATAATCTGATGCATCAGCTCCACATCCTCGTCGTAGATGATGGTGTTGACGGTCAGATAGCTCTTCATGCCGTGCTCGGCACAGATAGCAGCAATGTCGTGCAGGTCGTCGATGGTGAAATGGTTGGCAGAGTGTGAGCGCATGTTCAACTGCTCCACACCGAAATAGATACTGTCAGCACCGGCCTGTATGGCTGCCATAAGACTCTCACGTGAGCCTACGGGCGCCATTATCTCGTAGTCTTTTATTGTTGTATTATCCATATTGGTGCAAAATTACTGATTTATAATTGTAAAACCTCAAAAAATAAATAGAAAATAGCTATCTTTAATATTTACAATGTTTTGCGCATTGTGAGTTTTTGTGTAAATTTGCTACGTTAAACTAATCAACTATACATAAATAGACCCAAGAACAAGAATTATGAAAATCAAAAGCTTAATCGTACTTTTGGCAATATGCCTCTCTGCCTGCACCGGAAGCAAGTATGCTGGTGTGCCTAATCAGTATCAGGAATTGATAAGCCAAACTATGCAGACGGCTGGCAGCAATGCCAAAGAACTGAAAAAGGCATTGAAGCAGACTCCTACCACACAGAGGGAGGCTATGGCTTTCCTTATCGCTTATATGCCCGAAAGGGATGCCAAGGCTCTGACTGCCGACTTCCTGCTTGAGAACGTGTCGTATGCCTTCAAGGCAAGAGAGGAGTTCCCGTGGGCTAAAGAGGTGCCCAACGACATCTTCCTCAACGACGTGCTGGCTTATGTCAATCTGAGCGAGAAGCGCGAAAACTGGCGTAAGGAATTCTATGAGCGTTTCAAGAAATACGTAGCTAATTGCAAGACGATGCGCGAAGCTATCGATTCGGTCAACAAGAATGTACGCGACGAACTGCTGGTCGACTACAATACCAAGCGCGAAAAGCCCGACCAGGCTCCTTACGAGTCGATGCGCCAGCACATGGCTTCATGTTCGGGTCTGTCGATATTGCTGACCGACGCTTTCCGTGCAGTAGGCATCCCCTCACGTGTGGCTGGCACTCCGGCGTGGTATGACGACCGTGGCAACCACAACTGGAACGAAGTATGGATTGACGGCAAATGGCGCTTCACCGAATATTATCCGTCGGAAGACCTCGACAAGTCGTGGTTCCTTACCGATGCAGGCAAGGCCATTAAGGAAGACCTGCGCAAGGCTATATACGCAGCATCGTTCAAGCCTACGGGCTATTACTTCCCGTTGGTTTGGGATATGAACCTGCGCTATGTACATGCAGAGAATGTCACCGACCGCTACACAAGTCTTTACAGAGCACAGCTGTCAGCCACTCCTGCCGACGAGCATCACGTAGACCTGAGAGTAATGGTGTTCAAGGACAAGGATCATGCCGAGAATTCGGGCGACCGTGTGGCTACCAACCTGGATGTATTCAAAGGCGAGGAAAAACTATTCGGCGGACGCAGTACAGGAGCTACGCAGGACATGAACGACGTGCTCACCTTCAAGGTGGAGAAAAACCAGTCGTACACAGTAAAGTTCACAAACGGCAAGGGCGAATTGCAAACCCAGGACGTGGAAGTGGGCGATAAAACCACCACATTGAAACTGTTTATGAATTAAAATACGTATATTTGCACATTCCCCGCATATTCACAAACAAACCAAATACAATCTTTATGGAAAAAACATTGATTTTATTAAAGCCGTGTACAGTTCAGCGACGCCTCATCGGCGAAGTCATCAACCGCATCGAGCGCAAAGGTCTGCGCATCGTTGGCTTGAAAATGATGCAGCTCGACGACGCTATCCTCAACGAGCACTATGCCCACCTCGTTGACCGTCCCTTCTTCCCGTGGCTCACAGCCTCGATGAAGTCGGCTCCGGTCATTGCCATGTGCGTTGAGGGCAACAGCGCTGTTACTGTTGTGCGCAACATAGTTGGCGCTACCAACGGACGCAAGGCTGCTCCCGGCACCATACGTGGCGACCTCTCTATGAGCGGTCAGGAGAACATCATCCACGCTTCTGACTCTATCGAGACAGCCGAAATCGAGATGAAACGATTCTTCCGCGAAGGCGAGATATTCGAATATCCCGATCCTCTGCACGACTACTTCTACGCTCCTGACGGAGATTAAAGGGAGGGGAGCACGGCTCCCCACCCACAACATCTCACCCTAAAAATACTTGTTCTTCTAACGAAAAAAGTGTATATTTGCACAAAAGTCCCTTGAAAAAGTGACACATACACACAAAAAGTCCCTTGAAAAAGTGACGCGAAAGCACAAAAAGTCCCTTGGAAAAGTGACACAAGTGCAAATGTACCACCTCTAAACAGCTGAAAATCATGCTTAAACGTAAGATTGAAGAAGAACTCATTGCGTGGAAGAACGATTCTAATCGCAAGCCTCTCGTAATAAAAGGCTGCCGACAATGTGGCAAAACATTCATAGTACAGAAGTTTGCAGAAGAGAATTATGCAAATGTTGTATATCTCAACTTTATGCAAGACTCTGATTATACTCTTGCCTTTGAAGGGTCAAAAAGGGTTGACGACATTGTCATGAATCTATCAGCCATGATACCACAAAGTCAGTTTGTAGCCAACGAAACATGTATAATAATAGACGAGATACAAGAATGTCCTGCTGCACGTACCGCCTTGAAATTCTTCAAGATGGACGGTCGCTACGACATTATTGCCACCGGATCATTGCTTGGAGTAAAAGGATATGGCGAAAGACGAAACAGTAGTGGCAACGAAAGCTCAAAAACGTCAATCCCCGTTGGCTACGAAACCATTATTGACATGTATCCTCTTGACTTTGAAGAGTTTCTTTGGGCAAATGGGATAAGCGAAGCTATAATTGGCAAACTAACAGAATGCCTTGACAGCATTCAGCCCGTACCCGAAGCTATTCATCAGAAAATGCGTCAACTCATACTGCAATACACCGTTGTAGGTGGTATGCCATCTGTAGTAAACACATTTGTCAATACCCACAACATGGGCAGAGTTCTTGCCGAACAACGGGGAATAGTTGCTGAATATGAAGAAGATATGGTGAAGTATGCCTCTGATACTGACAAACCACGCATACGCGAATGTTTTGAATCAATACCACGTCAACTGAGCAAGGAATACAAGAAATTTCAGTACTCTACTATCCGCAAAGGTGCTAAAGCTTCACAATATACCGGCAGCATACAATGGATTGAGGATGCAGGAATTATAACCCGATGTCGAAATCTCACTATTACCGAACTACCACTCAACGGAAATGCCATCGACGACTGTTTTAAGATATATATGGCAGACACAGGATTGTTTGTATCTATGCTTGACGATGGTACGCAGTTTGATATTATGCAAGGCAACCTTCATGCCTACAAGGGAGCCATATTCGAGAATCTTGTGGCTGACATCTTCACCAAGATGAAACGCCGACTGTATTATTTCCGTAAAGACTCGGGATTGGAAGTCGATTTTGTCACAAGATATAAAGGAGAATGTGTGCTTGTGGAAGTAAAGTCAAAAGACGGAAACATTAAAAGCTCCAAGACAATACTCTCACACCCCGACAAATACCACGTCAATCATGCCATTAAACTTGGCGACCTCAACATAGGCACCAGCGGACAATTCCTCACACTTCCTCTTTACATGACATTCCTGCTACGTCAATTATAAAACGTAAAAGCCCATGAAGCATATTAACCTTATCTTTATATTATTGGCAGTTGTGGCATCTTCTACATTGGCCCAAACTGTCAGTTCCGACACTATTGCCACCCGTCTGTGGCGGCAGGTCAACGCATTTCCGCAAGAGAAGCTGTATACACAGACCGACCGTGCGGAGTATACGTGTGGCGACACTATATGGATGCGCCACCACGTTGTCGATGCTCTGACTGGCATGCCGTCGTATGCCAGCCGATACGTTTATGTGGAGTTGTTGAACCCGATGGGCTCAATGGTAAGCCGAGTTATGATGAGGCAGGACGAGAATGGGGCTATATACGGATATATGCCCACTACAACCGATATGCCGTCAGGGCAGTACATGCTCCGTGCTTATACGAGATACATGGCTGGCACTACACCCGATTATCTGTTTATACGGTCCGTAAGGCTGCGCAGCGTTATGCAGAACTCTGTGAAGATAACTCCGCATTACGGCAAGAGTACTATTTCTCTGTCGTTTGCCGACCCTCAGACGGGCAAACCCATACATCAGGCTGGCGTTAAGGTGAGTTCGGCTGATGGCGATATGGCTTTTACGGGCAACTCCGATGATGGCATCAGGATGCATACGCTTGACATTGGCACAAAGCAACGCTGCCTACTTGTTGAAGTGGGCAATTACAAGGAATACGTTCCATTGGTTCGTGAGCGCATCGACCTGCAACTGATGCCTGAAGGAGGGCATCTGGTTGCAGGTCAACGCTGCCGTGTGGCATATAAGGCGGTTGATGCTACTGGACTCGGAATCTATGTGAAGGCAACTATCACAGACGAACAGGGCAATGTAGTAGCAGAATCGAAGGCGGCACACTGTGGTATGGGCTTCTTCTACATAACAGCACAGCCAGAGCACTCGTATAAGATTACGTGCATGGCAGCTGACGGCAGGCAGATTTCAGCTATTCTACCTAAGGCTCACACCGACGTTTCCACATTGGCTGTTGCACAGAACAACGGACGTATTATGGTAGGTGTGTTACGTCCCGACGCTTCTACACCGAATGGCAACGAATGGCTCATCGTACATCAAGGTGGCGCTCCGCTCTTTGCCAATCGTGTAGCATTGTCGTCGCTAAGTTTCAGCAACGACATGTTTCGCGACGGTATAGTGCATATTGTGCTTACCGACAACAACATGAACATCATTAGCGAGCGACTGGTGTTTGTATGGCGTGGCACAGATGTGTATGATTCAGACAACTCCGTCGCCGTATCGTCAGACAGCAACATGCGTACTGTCAGGCTTTCGCTTCCAGACAGCGTCATGGCAGACTGCGCTGTAAGCGTGACTGACGCCACAACAGTAAGCAGCGACACAGTCTACAATATAGTTTCCACGCTGCTTCTGTCGCAAGAATTAAGGGGTTATATCGAACAGCCGGCATGGTATTTTGCCGATCGTGGGCGCAGCGGCTATCTCGACCTGCTCATGCTTACGCAGGGATGGCGACGCTATGACATTCAGAAGGCATTGAAAGGCAATACCGAAAAGGTATCTATCCACCCCGAAACAAGCATGTCGATAAGTGGAAAAGTGACATCGAACGTTACAACCAAGGGCAGAAAAGGCTCAAGCGTAATGATGTCGTCAAACCGTGGAGGACTGGTTGACGAAACGACAACTGACGACAATGGACTGTTTCATTTCAATAACTTCGAAATGCCCGACAGTACAGGCTATATGCTTATGACGCGTAGTGCTAAGGGAAGCATGAACTCTGTCCTGCTGATTGACAACGCAGAATATCCTGCCGTCAGCAATATCATTACTCCGATAATGTGTGACACTACAGCGCGTGTCGATATGGAGACAATGAAACGCAATGCCGACCGCATTGCCGTAGTGAATGGCGGACGTGTAGTATTCCTGCCCGAAGTAGAGGTCAACTCAAAGCGTGTCCCCAAGACCGAATACGAAAACCTGGCTAAGATAAATGGCAAGTCTATAAGCGAAACCGAATTGATGAATATGGGCAACAAGTCAATATTTGACGTGTTGAGATGGGCTACATATTCAGGTCTGATGTTTGATAGTAGTTATAATTGGTTTTTCTATCACATGCGTTCCACATACTTGGTTGTGGATGGTACGGTATGGAATACGGGAGGCACAGCTATGGACAGCTTGTCGCTGTATATGGCACAGACAACTCTTCTGCAGTCGCTGCGCACACGTGACGTTCTGCAGATTGACATTCTGAAAGGTGCTATAGTAGGAACGTTGCCCATTATATCAGGCAACGTCGAAGCTATGGGTATGGATTTAAGCGCTATTGTCATAACGACAAAGGGCACTACTCGTACCCAAAACAATCATGTGGCTTTAGTCCGTCCGCTCGGCTATCAGCGTCCCGCAGCTTTCTACAATCCCCAATATCAAGTCCCGGAAGAATACGCTTTGCGCCAGACTGTATATTGGAACCCGACGCTGCGGATAAAGAACGGCAAGGCAGTAATACAGTTTATGCCGAACGGAGCCAAGAAATACCGTGTAACAGTGGAAGGGGTGGACAAGAGCAGCAGACTGATACATCTGGAAAAAGAGACAGAATAGCCGTTAGCAGTATATAGAAAGTGACACAAACATGCGCTGTTCACTCGAAAAACAATTGCAAGGAATTGAAAAAGGGCCGACGAGCATCACGCTCCCCGGCCCTTAATTAATTGTCTATGTCAATAAAAGTATGTATTGTTCTGTTGTGCTGCCGCTTACGCAGGCATCTGCACCACCTTAACCTCATATATACGCTTTGTTGCCTCAACGCCCGACGGACGATACATATTGTTGGTTATCATATACTGACGTGGCTCAGAGTAATCGCCTGGCTTACCGAGTTCCGGCGCACCATTGAGCGGCTGCCATGTGGTGTCTGTACCATAGTTCTGATTTGAAACGAGCGAGATAACAAGCTGCTTCACATTCAGGTCGCCCTGTACCTTCTCCGACTTTCCGTTCTCGCCGTCAACAAGCGAGAAGTTGTCGCTGCCGGTATACTTGCTCAGATCGAAAAGGTATCCCTTGTTGGGGGATTGGTATGTCACCTTGCTCGGAACATAGAAGGTGATGACATAAATCTTTCCATCAGGAGCAGAAGCGTCATCGCGTGTTGTCATTGTCTGCAAACCGCTTGGTATGTCAATAGTCTGACCTGCTGCTACCACAGTTCCGTCAGCCAATGTATAGTCCGAACCAGTATTGTTGGTCCATGTCAGCTTGCTTGTGCTGAGCTGGGTCTGCGCCATGTATGTAGTATACTTGTCGTAGTTCTTGGCGTATACACAATCATAGAACACATAACGAGAGAACATATATGAGGTATACAAATCAACGTCAGTATAGTACTCCTCTGGTGCCGGATCGTAGTTAAGGCCTGACTGACAGCTTGTGACAGTCACTGCTGCGAGCAACAAGAACAACCCCGCAGTGGCATTCTTTATTTTGCTTATGATTTTCATATTCTTATTGTCTTTATTATTATTCATATCTGTAACCATGCCATCCCGGATTCTGCTGCAGCTGCTTATACTTGTTAAGCATTGTAGAAGCGAACGGCGAGAAGTAGTAGCGGGCATTGTCAAACTTGCGCAAGTAGAAGCTGTAATCCATAGCAACCGTGCGGAAGGTAGGAGTCTCATAGTTCTTGCCGTCGGTGTTTGTCTCGCCTGGCTCAAGAGCTACACCATTCTCGCCAGCCTTGTCGCTATGCTTGCCAACGCGGAATATCTGAATGCCACGTGACACCTTGTTGAGTTCAGGTATAACGGTCTTGCCCTCAGCCTCACCCCAACGCAGAAGATCGAAATAGCGGAAGCCAGGATTCTCGAATGCAAACTCCAGACGACGCTCTACCTTGACCTCATCGTATACGCTCTGCTTGTCGGTAGCGCCATCGTATGCGCTCAATCCGGCACGCTCACGTATCTTGTTGATCTGAGTGATAGCCTCAGCCGACTTGTCGAGATTTACGGCAGCCTCAGCAAGATTGAGCAATACCTCTGCATAACGGAAGTTGAAGTAGCATGTTGTGCGCTGATTGGTCTTCAGTGTTCCGTCATCGTTAAACTGGTCGAAGTGAGAGTACTTGCGAGAGTAGTAGCCCGTAATGGTCTGCGCTGAAGCCTGACCGGTAGGACATGTTGAGACATTCTCCTGAGTGCGATAGCCGGTGTGCAATGCACTGTACTTCAGAGTGCGCTGGTCGTCCATTGTAGACTTGTCAATCCATGTCTGGATCTGATAGATAGGATTGGTTGTCGGACCCATATAGGCACCGTCGTAAGTTACGGTAGCATAGAAACGCTTGTCGCGGTTCTCGAATATCTTGCGGTAGTCGTCGCCCGAACCAGAGTATTCCTTGTTGCCGTCCTTATCAGTTGTAACATCAATGTTGAGGTCCTTAGCCTGCTTGGTCTCCCACCAGTGCTTCCACTTACCGTCAGCCTCATCCTTCTGCAGGTAGCAGTCAACAAGATCCTGTGTCGGGAACAGACCCGAACGGAAACTCCACGAGCGTGTCACCTTGTCGCTGTTGCCATAATAGCTGTTATTTGGGCCGTTCTTTTCAGTCGGGTTGAATCCGCTGCGCTGGTTCTCCTTGAACATAACGGGCCAAATAGACTCTACGCTTGTGTGTGCTGTCTCCGAGGTGAAGAGGTCCTCGTAGTTAGGCTCCAGGTCGTACTTGCCAATCAGGTCCTTAGCAGCATCGTAAGCTATCTGATAGTAGTGCTGGGCATTCTTCTCGAACTTGAACAGTCCGGCAGCATCGTCAGTGTACAATCCCTTGGCTGATGCCGAAGCGGCATCGGCTGCATAGAGTGCCACGCGCGACTTGAATGCCTTTGCTACATTGGCGTTGACCATACCTACATCGGGAGTACCATTCATTTTACCGAACAGTTCGATAGACCGGTCAAGGTCGGCAAGCATGTTGTCGAACAGAGTCTCGCGCTTGGTCTGTGGCAGATAAGTGTCCTCGTCGAGCGAGAGAGCGTGGTCAACATAAGGCACCGTACCCCAGAACTTCTCCATATCGAAGTATACCCATGCACGGAAGAAGTAACACTCAGCGAGCAACTGGCTCTTTACTGATTCTGTAAGTGCGCTGGCACTGTTTATCTTCTCTATACCTTTATGTATCTTGTAAAGGTTCTGATACGAACCAGACCAAGGACCCGAACCTCCTGTAGACTCGTCATACTCACGATGGTTGTATGCCAGCTGGCGGTATGTGCCCCAGTCTGTTTCATAGTTGCCCTGGCAGTTGTCCGACCACTGCTCTGTAGTGAAGTCATGACCAGAATATGAAGCGTCTATGAAGTAGAAATTGTTGACATACGAACGTGCCAACTGTGGATTCTGCCAGAAACGATCCTCATCCACCTTTGTTGTAGGCTCTACGCCCAGAGGGTCGCAGGATGTCATTGTGGCTCCTACCGCCACAGCTAACATTCCAGCCCACATATATTTCTTTATATTGAATTTGCTTTTCATTGTCGTTTACTATTAGAGTGTTAATACAACATTGAATGTGTATGTACGCTGTGTAGGATAGCTACCGAGTGTACCGCCATCTCCCCAGATGTTGTGGTAGGTTGTGATAAACTCAGGATCCTGCAGATTCTTGTACGGATAAGAGCTCTTGGTCCAAGTGAATGCGTTGGTGACAACGAAGCTCAGGTCGAGACCCTTGATGAAGTCAACGTTCTTCAATACCGAACGCTTCATGTCATAACGCAGGCTGATGTTCTTCAACTTCAGATATGAAGCGTCAAACTGCCACATGTCGAGGTAAGAAGAACCCCATGCACGGCTGGCTGTTGACGGCATAGGTATGGCTGCATTGTAGTTGCCGTTGCTTGGCAAGTAAGCGTTGTTGAAACCATACTGACCATAGTGCCACATGAAATCCTGCTGTGAGCGGAACGGACCTGTCATTACACCCGTAACGTCGGTAGCACCCTGGAAGAACAGCTCAAGCTCCAATCCCTTGTAGCTGCCGCCAATGGTAAAGCCATACTGCGTGAGCGGTGTGCTGCCTGGTGCGTTTGTAGTATAATAGTCGTCATAAAATCCATCGCCGTTGAAGTCAACAAGTTTCGGAGTACCAGGGGCGTATGCACGGTTGAAATTGAGCATTGAGTTGTAAATCTCATCCCACGACTTGTACAGACCGTCGGTCTTAAAGCCGATAGAATACACGGCATTGCTATATTCCGAGCGCTTGCCCATTGTATCAAATGTCTTAGAATACCAGTCGGTCGACTCACTGGTATGGCGTGTAGTCACACGATCCCAGTGCGAATAGGTGACACCGAGCTTATAGCCGAAGTCGCCTATCTTGTCCTGCCAGTTGAGCGAGACCTCAACACCACCCTTCTTGTTGGTTACGAATGGTGCATTAATCTGCGGAATGTTAGGCATACCGAGGATGTCGGTACGAATCATATCGGTGGTCATATTCATCACGTCGCCCTTGTTGACATAGAGGAACACGTCAACAGCACCATTCAAGCGGCCCTTGAACATACTGAAGTCGGCACCGGCACCATACTGCTTTGAACTTGACCACTGCAGGTCGTTGGCGACACTGTTGATATACCAGCCTACATTTGATGTCATACCACTGCCGAAGAGTATACGATTGCCATTCTGAGCATATTGTGTAAGGTAGTCGAAAGGATCACCAACCTCATTACCTACCAGACCGAAACCACCACGAAGCTTAAGCTCGTTGACGATAGAACGCGGCACGAGGCGCTTGAACCATGACTCCTCTGCCATGTTCCAACCTACTGAGAAGGCGTGGAACAATCCCCAACGCTTGTTAGGACTGTAGCTCAACGAGCCGTTGTAGTTCATTGAGTACTGGAACATGTACTTGTTGGCATAGTCGTATGTCAGACGGCCAATCAATGAAGCCGAGCCCCAGTCGGTTGCACTACCGCCGCTTGATACCATCGTGGCACCTATGTCTTCCTGCGGAGCAAGAGTAGTGGCAAAGCCCTTCTTGGTCTGGTTGCTCCAGTTCTCGCGACGTATCTGGCTCTGATAGTTGGCCATTACCGAGAATGTGTGCTTGCCTATGGTCTTCGAGTAGTCGAGCTGGAAGATGCCAGTGGTAAGCTTGTAGTCATACCAGTACTGATAGAGCTGTGCATTCTCAGGATTATAGGTAGAGAATGTTGTAGAATAAGGGTTGTCATATACGTTCTCCTGGTCGTAAGTGAACTGCTTACGCATCTGGTGTGAAGTGGTGTAGTTCAGGCTGGCTGTAGCCGAGAGACCTGGTACCCACGGCAGGTTCCACTTCAAGGCGGCGTTCATCTGGAAACGCTTTGTCTCGGTGTTGTTGAAACCGGTGTTGAGCAACGATTCTGCCGAGCCCTTACGCGCATTGCCTGTGGTCCACTGGGCAGGACAGTTAGGTATTTCGCTGTTGTTGTACATAACATCGGTGAACACGTTGTTCGAACCAGGCTGCTTCTGGTTGCCTATATTGCCATTAAGGTTGAATGTGAACTTAAGGCTCTTGTCCTTAAGCAGGTAGGCATCAGTGTTGAGCACTACGTTGTACTGGGTATAGCCGTACGTATCGCTCAGACCCTGCTGGTCCATGTAGCCTACTGAAGAATAATACTTGATGCGCTCGCTACCACCACGCAGACTCACGTTGGTCTGATACATGGGCTGTGTGTGATGGAACTGTGTCCATGGGTCGTAAGTCTGATAGTAGTTCTCGATGTCGCCGCCCTGTGTCTTGTACGGGTCGAAGAGGTCGTTGACATAATCCTGCGACCAGTTCATGCCATACTTCTCGTTGACCATGTCGTGGATTTGCTCACGGCTGTAGCCCTTCTGGTTGAGATAGCCCATATAATACTTTGACAACTCGGTGTTGTTCTTGTACGGACTCTCCATGTAGTTGGCAAGATACAGCTCGTTCATGGTCTGTGCATACTCATACGCATTGGTTACATGCGGACGGTAAGCCGGGGTCATGATGCTGACTTTCTGATTGAAGGTAATCTCAGGAGCGCCCTCGGTACCACGCTTAGTCTGGATTACGACTACACCGTTGGCGGCACGCGGACCGTAAACGGCTGTAGCAGCAGCATCCTTAAGCACTGACATGTTAGCAATGTCGTCCGGACGCAAGCGGCTGAAGAAGTCCTCACCCTGATCTGTGTCGAGCACAACATCATCAATAACATAAAGGATGTTGCTACCACCGCGCACCCAAATCTTGGTCTTCTCGCCCGGAGTTCCTGAGCTCTGCTGTGTGAACACACCTGCAACACGACCACCAAGACCTTCTGCCATAGTGGTGACAGGCAGCTTCTGCAGTGTACCCATGTTTACGACAGCTGCCGAGGCAGTCATGGTCTTAGCCTTCTGAACGCCGCCGTAACCCGTCACGACAACCTCACCGATGGTCTGTGAGTCGTCCTGTAGTGTAACCTTGATTGGAGTGCCGTTCCAGACAATGGTCTGTGTAGTCATACCGATACTCGAAATCTCGAGTGTCGCACCCTTCTTCACGCCCTTTAGCGAGAAGTTACCGTCGATGTCGGTTGCAATTGCAGTCTGTGTTCCCTTTACGCGGATCACAGCACCGATGACAGGCTCACCCGTAGCGTCTACAACATTACCAGTGCAGACGCCATCCTGCTGCTGAAGCAATACGGCACTGGACGCACTTGCCTCGGAGAAGCCACTTCCCCACACTGGCATTAACGCCGCACCCATAGCAACAAGCAGACTGAATGAATTGCTTGATTTTTGCATAGTAGATGGTTGATATTAAAATTAGAAATACAAGTCTTCGTTTTCTTATATATGTCAAAGGATTACCCATAGCATATAAAGACTTGCGTACAAAACTCTCTTCTCAAGTAATTAATGTTGTATACTGCGTACAAAACGCTCCTTTTTTAAAATAACTCTTTTTACTCTTTTTATTAATTATTGTACATTATATAATATATATAACGATTTATAATATACTATGCCTATAAAGGTCTGGCAGGCTGCACGACATGCCAATAATGCACACATAACAATGCAAAATTAATTATTTTTCTTTAATACGTGCAACATCTTGCAAGATTTTTATGTTAAAAGTCTTACCTTTGCATTAAATTAAGAATAAAATTTATTTAAAAATACAACTATGAGCAAAGTAATCATCAACAGCTATCATGAGTTTGCCGCACTGCTCGGCAAGAACATCGGAGTTTCCGACTATGTAGAACTCTCGCAGGAGCGCATCAACATGTTTGCCGATGCCACACTCGACCATCAGTGGATTCACGTTGACACCGAGCGTGCCGCAGTAGAAAGCCCGTTCAAGTCGACCATCGCTCACGGCTATCTCACTCTCTCTATGCTGCCCTATCTGTGGAACCAGATTATCGAGGTGAAGAACCTCAAGATGATGGTCAACTACGGTATGGACAAGATGAAGTTCGGTCAGGCTGTCAAGTCAGGCGAGCACGTACGCCTTGTTGCCGACCTCTACTCTATCGAGAACCTGCGCGGCATTGCCAAGGTACAGATCAAGTTCGCCATCGAGATAAAGGAGTCGCCCAAGAAGGCACTCACCGGCATCGCAACATTCCTCTACTACTTCGAGTAAGTGCCTTCTACAATCCAATCGAGAAAGGTACTAAATGAAGATAGGTAATATAGAGTTCGGGCCACGCCCGCTGTTTCTTGCACCGATGGAGGACGTCACCGACATAGGCTTCCGCCATCTGTGCAAGCGCTTCGGCGCATCAATGGTATACACCGAGTTTGTCAGTGCCGAGGCACTGGTGCGCTCGGTCAACGCCACTCTGCGCAAACTGCACATCAGCGACGAGGAGCGACCCGTAGGCATTCAGATATACGGACGCGACGTGGAGTCGATGGTCGAGGCGGCTCGCATCGTCGAAGAGGTGCACCCCGACGTCATCGACATCAACTTCGGCTGCCCCGTGAAGAAGGTGGCAGGCAAAGGAGCCGGCGCCGGAATGCTGCAAAACATACCGCTGCTGCTCGACATAACACGCAATGTGGTGAAGGCAGTAAACACACCCGTCACCGTGAAGACGCGCCTTGGATGGAACTCCGACAATCTGGTCATCACCGACCTGGCTGAAGCACTGCAAGACTGCGGCATCCAGGCTCTGACCATACACGGACGCACACGTGCACAGATGTACACGGGCGATGCCGACTGGACGCTGATAGGCGAGGTGAAGCGCAACCCGCGCATACACATACCCATCATCGGCAACGGCGACATCTGCACTCCCGAGCAGGCACGCGACGCCTTCGACCGCTATGGCGTTGATGCCGTGATGGTGGGACGCGCCACCTTCGGCCGCCCATGGATATTCAAGGAGATGCGCGACCTGCTCGACGGCCGTCCCGAAGACACATCGCTGACCTTCGACCGCAAGCTCGACATCCTGCTCGAACAGCTGCGCATCAACGTTGAGCGCATCGACGAATACCGTGGCATTCTGCACACACGCCGCCACATAGCAGCCTCGCCCATATTCAAGGGCATCCCCGACTTCCGCCAGACCCGCATCGCCATGCTGCGCGCCACAACGGTAGAGGAACTCACCGGAATAATGGAAGAAGTAAGAGAGAAGCTGAATGCTCACTAATTAATCACAAACATTCATGGATAATTCATGATAATTCGTGACCATAAAGAAAGTTGTGTGCTGATGCAAATATCGTACAAGCAGTAAAAAAGTGTTACAAATAAAAATTTGATTCTGGAGATTTCAGACGCTGATTTTATCGGTTTTTGAAGGGTCAGAAACACTCCTGCTCGCCATTTGTAGTCGTTTTGCAGTGCAAAAGGACTACATTTTAAGGGTAAATGTACTACAGTTGCAGTGCAAAACGACTACAGTTGGAAGGTAAAAGGGCTACATTTTCAATGAAATGTAGCCCTTTTGCGTATCAGCATATTGTGCATCTTCTCACCACACCACTTAAACCGCTGGCAATGAACGACATAACACAAACCGCTCAAAACTCAAGAATTTCGAACCGAAGACCTCGTCGTGCGCTCAGCTCACAGTTTTGAGCGATGAAAAATGCAAATATTGTATTGGGGTAAGCACCGGTTGTGATGTTGACGCCATTGCCTTACATGCCTGCATTCATTGTTAAAGAATATTAAGCCGTTAAGATTTTTTCAAATAAGCCTTTATTATATTAAACACATTTTGTAATTTTGCCCCCGTAAACCACTAAAACAATTTACAAGATTTAAAAAGTTTTACCATCAACTAAAAACGAAATAAATAATTCGACCCTTAGTTTTTAAAGGATAAAGCAAAATGTGTGTTATAATGGCTCAAACATTAACACAACGATGCGTGCATATTTTTATAATATGTATACATACTATTCTGCTGCGTCCTAATGAAACTTACATAGTTCTAACTCTACTAAAATCAATTATAACTAAATTAATTGCTTATGAACAAGAAAGTCAAGACCGCCGGTTTGGTTATGGCATTGCTTGCTGCTGCTCCTATGAGCGGCGGACAAATGGCATACGCGGGTGGTGTTAACAATGCTGCACCTACTGCTTCTACACAGCAGAAAGAGTCAGCTTGTAAGGGCGTTGTCAAAGACGCTACTGGTGAAGGCGTAATCGGAGCTTCGGTAATTGTCGAAGGTACCAACTTGCGCACTGTGACTGACATTGACGGCAACTTTACACTCAATGGTGTAAAGAAGGGTGCCTCAATCCAAATCTCTTACATCGGCTACACTACAAAGGTAGTTAAGTGGAACGGTGCTCCGCTCGACGTGCTTCTCGAGGACGACAAGAAGATGCTTGAGGAAGTAGTAGTAGTAGGTTACGGCACACAGAAGAAGGTGAACGTAACTGGTGCCGTGTCTATGGTAGGCTCGGAAATTCTTGAGGACCGTCCTGTAACCAACGCGTCACAGGCTCTTCAGGGTGCTGTACCGGGACTTAACTTCTCTACCAACTCTAACGGTGGTATGCTTGACAACTCAATGGCAATCTCTATTCGTGGTACCGGTTCTATCGGCAACGGTTCTACCGACTCTCCTCTTATCCTTATCGACGGTATCGAGGGCGACATCAACTCACTCAACCCTAACGATATCGAGAGCGTATCAGTATTGAAGGATGCTGCTTCAGCTTCTATCTACGGTACACGTGCTGCATTCGGTGTAATTCTTATTACTACCAAGAGCGGCAAGTCGGGCAAGGTGCGCGTCAACTATAGCGGCGACGTTCGCTTCTCTACTGCTACACAGTTGCCAGAGATGGTTAACTCACTGCAGTTTGCCAACTATTGGAACATTGCCAGCAACAACGCTGGTGCTGGCGACCAGTTCAATAGCGAGACTATGACACGCATCGAGAATTACATCAACGGCAAATACACTGATCCTTCTCAGCCTGAGTACTACGGTGTTGTAGTCAACCCCAGCAACAACCGCTACAACCTCTACGGTGGCTCATTTGCCAATACCAACTGGTTTGACGAGTTCTATAAGAAGAACGTTCCCTCAACACAGCACAACCTCTCACTCTCGGGTGGTACAGACAAGGTAAGCTGGCTCATCAGTGCCGGTTATCTGAAGAACAACGGTCTTATCCGTCACGGACACGACGAATTCGACCGCTACACTATGAACGGCAAGATCAATGCTCAGCTCGCTTCTTGGGCTAAGGTAGAATACTCTACAAAGTTCATGCGTTCTGAATACGAAAAGCCTCAGTACCTCACCGGTCTGTTCTTCCATAACATCGCACGCCGTTGGCCGACCTGTCCTACTATCGACCCGAACGGACACTATCCTGACGGTATGGAAATCGCCGAGCTTGAGGACGGTGGTACAACTGCTACACGCAACAACAAGTTCACACAGCAGCTCAACTTCATCTTCACTCCTGTGAAGGGATGGAACATCCACCTCGAAGGCGCTATGCGCAATGAGTTCTACAAGAGCAAGACCAATAAGTTCCCAGTATACTCTTACTATGCTGACGGCACTAAATGGCTGCGCGACTCTGGCTATGGCTCAGTAGCAAGCGTAAGCGACTACCGCTCTGAAACCGACTATTTCTCAGTAAACGCCTATACCGACTATACTCATTCGCTCGGTATGCACAACCTTAAGGGTATACTTGGTGTGAACTTCGAAAAGTATGGTACTGACGATGTTAGCGCTTCAGGTACCAACCTCATCACCAACGACTTCCCGTACTTGAGCCTCACACAGAAGAACCCACGCGTGAGCGACAGCTACTGGCATCGTGCTACAGCAGGTTACTTCATGCGACTCAACTACGACTACGACAGCAAGTACATGATGGAGTTCAACCTCCGCTACGACGGCTCTTCACGTTTCACCAACGACAACCGTTGGGACTGGTTCCCTTCAGTATCAGCAGGTTGGAACGTAGCACGTGAGGACTTCTTCAAGCCTCTTGCTAACGTTGTATCTACCCTCAAATTGCGTGCATCTTGGGGTCAGCTTGGTAACACAAGCTCATATTACAACTCATTCGCCGACTGGTATCCATTCTATCAGCAGCAGGCTGTAGGCTCACAGAGCAGCTCATGGCTCATCAATGGCCAGAAGCAGAACACAGCAAGTCTGCCGGGCATCATCAACAGCACCATGACATGGGAGACTGTTGAGACATACGACGTCGGTTTCGACTTTGCTCTTCTCAGCAACCGCTTGACTGGTTCGTTCGACTGGTACAGCCGTACAACCAAGGACATGATTGGCCCGGCTCCTGTATTGGGTTCAGTGCTCGGTACAGACGCTCCGCGCACCAACAACTGTAAGATGCGTTCATCAGGTTGGGAGTTTGAGTTGCAGTGGCGCGACCAGATTGCCGACTTCAAGTATGGCGTGAAGTTCAACATCTCTGACGCTACAGCCAAGATTCTCGAATATCCGTATGAGGGCGAGTTCGACAACCAGAGCATCAACAGCTACTACAACGGCAAGAAGCTCGGCGAAATCTGGGGTTACGAGACCAAGGGCCTCGCTCAGAGCGATGCCGAAATGACTTCATGGCTCGAGAAGAACAAGCCTAACTGGGGTAGCAACTGGCAGGCTGGTGACGTTATGTACAAGGACCTGAATGATGACAACAAGGTGACTTCAGGTGCCGGCACACTTAAGGACCACGGCGACTTGAAGCGCATCGGCAACAGCACACCGCGCTACAACTTCGGTATAAACCTCAACGCAGAGTGGAAGGGCATCGACTTCTCTGTATTCTTCCAGGGCGTGATGAAGTGCGATTGGTATCCTGGTCAGGGTCAGCCCTACTTCTGGGGAGCTATCGGCGACCTGTGGCAGAGCACCTGCTTCAAAGAGCACCTCGACTACTGGAGCGAGAACAACAAGAACGCTTACTATCCGAAACCATACCTCAACGGTGACGCACAGAAGAACCAGCGCACACAGACACGCTACATGCAGAGCGCTGCCTACATGCGCTGCAAGAACATCCAGCTCGGCTACACTCTCCCGCAGACCATCACAGAGAAGGCAGGCATGAGCCGTGTACGCGCTTACGTATCTTGCGACAACCTCTTCACACTGACAAGCCTCTCAAAGATTTTCGATCCTGAGGCATTAGGCGGTGGATGGGGTACCGGTAAACTCTATCCGTTGCAGCGCACTATCGCTGTCGGATTGAACGTTACATTCTAAAGCTATCACCTTAAAATATAGACAACATGAATATTATAAATATTAAAAACCTGCTATTGGGCGCAGCTGTAACAACAGCAGCCTTTGGCCTCACCTCATGCAACGACTTGCTCGACATGAAGCCAATCAGCCAGATTACACCGGGGGCCTACTATCAGAATGCCGACCAATTGGCAGCATATCTGAACAATTATTACGACAGTTACCTGCAGATGCCATACTCAGGCTCTATGTCTCACTCGTGGGGACAGTGGAACGAGGGTAAGGCCAAGTCTGACTGGGATACCGATATCTACTGCTGGGGCGGTGGCAACACTTCGCTCTTCGCTGACGACCATTGGGAAGTATCTTCAGGAAAGGCTCTTCAGGGCTATTATGGTGGCGTACGCGTATACAACTACTTCATCAACACTGTTCTGAAGCAGATTGAGAACGGTACATTGCCTAATTCTGAGGATGTGAAGAACTACCTTGGCGAGGCTTACTTCTTCCGTGCACTTGTATACTTCCGCATTATGGCTCTCTACGGCGATATTCCCGTTATCACTGAGGTATTGCCCGACGAGAACAACGTTATCGTGGAGAACTCTAAGCGCACACCGCGTAACGAGGTGGCACGCTTCATCCTCTCTGACCTTGACAAGGCAATCGAGATGTGCTACACACGCAGCAAATTCAACGGTCAGCGCGTAAACCGCGAGGCTGCCCAGCTCATCAAGTCGCGTATAGCTCTGTTTGAGGGTACATTCGAGAAATATCACCGTGGCTCAGGCCGTGTTCCGGGCGATGCCAACTGGCCAGGTGCCAAGATGTCATACAACCAGGGCAAGACATTCAATCAGGAGGCTGAAGTTAAGTTCTTCCTCACTGAGGCTATGAATGCTGCCAAGGAAGTAGCCGACAATGCAGATCTTGCTGAGAACAACCACAAGATTGACCCTGTATATGGTGACAAAGACGATTGGAACCCGTACTTCAACCTCTTCAGCCAGCCTTCACTCGCAAATGTAAATGAGGCTCTGATGTGGAAGCAGTACAATAAGGACCTTGGTTTCTATCACCTTACCGGTCACTCAATGGTGACTGGACAGAACACTGGCTTCACACGTTCGTTCATCCAGACATTCCTTATGAAGAACGGTATGCCTATCTATGCTGACAACAGCGGCTATCACGGCGACGTAACTCTTGACAACGTCAAGGCCGACCGTGATGAGCGTCTGCAGCTGTTCATGTGGGGCGAGAGTACTCCTACATATTGCGACCCGGAAATGACCGGCGTTGAGGCAGGCAAGCCATTGCCAGTTTATATGGAAGAGGACGAGACCGACGCAGCTCACATCACCAATACCGACGCTTCTACACGTTGTATCACTGGCTACCAGCAGCGTAAGTACTATACTTATGACGCTGAGCAGACACGCTACTCAGAGCAGTCTACAACCAACGCCTGTCCTATCATGCGTTCGGCAGAGGCTCTGCTCAACTACATGGAGGCTGACTATGAGCTGAACGGCCGACTCGACTCTAAGTCGCAGGAATACTGGCGCACTCTGCGTACACGTGCTGGTGTTGACACCGACTTCCAGAAGACAATCGACGCTACCGACCTCTCTAAGGAGATGGACTTCGGTCGCTACTCTGGCACAAAGCTTGTCGACAAGACTCTGTACAATATCCGTCGTGAGCGCGTTACCGAGTTGTTCTCTGAGGGTCTTCGTTTCGCCGACCTCATCCGTTGGCGCGGTTTCGACAACATGCTGACCACAAAGTGGGTACCTGAGGGTTGCAACTTCTGGGACAACATGTACAAGCACTACGATCCGGAAATCAAGTGCAACGGTGAGAACGACGCTGTAGTTTCAGCTAAGTCACTTGGCAAGTATCTGCGTCCGTACAGCAAGTCAATGCAGCCTGCCAACGAGTTGAAGGATGGCTACAAGTGGCACGAGGCTTACTACCTCTACCCAATCGGCATCACCGACATCCGTACCGCTTCAGCCGACCGCTCGCTCGAGAACTCTAATCTCTACCAGAACCTCTACTGGCCGGTATCAGCTGGTGGACATGCAGAGAAGTAAATCTCAGAAAATACGAAAATTAGCCTAATGGCTATATACTAAAAGTGGCGTCCCGTAATTGGGACGCCACTTTTTTTAAACATTGTAAGCGTATCCGCAATAATGGTCAAGAAACATGTATTTTAACCCACAATTTTATTAATTTTGTATCAGTTAATGAATTCTTATTAGCATTGCAGATAAAATGAAGGGAAAATTACTAACAATCATATTATTCTTGATATTTATGCTTCCAGTTGGTATGGCAGACAACGTCGTTATGCCCAGCAACTCGTTGCCTTACAATATCTTCAAAACCGTAAAGCTGCCTTATGCATCACATTCAACAACTACGGTGTTTCAGGATAGAAAAGGCATGATATGGATAGGAACATATCATGGAATTTGTAGATATGATGGCTATAAAACCACCTTGTATATGACAGATTCAACAAGATTGCCAGAAGAAAGTGTCATTATGAGCATAGCACAACTTGATGACAATCGCCTGATAGTGGGAACATTGGGTGGACTGAGCTATCTTAATACAACAAATGGTCAGTCAGAACCAGTATCCAAGCCATTGAATAGGATAAAATCGGTAAGAACCATGCTTGTTCATGGTGATGAACTTTGGATAGGAACTATGGCAGAAGGATTATGGAAATATAATCTGAAAACCAAAAAGTTACAACAAATTGCAAGTTCTGATATCAGGCTTGTTAGTATATGTGCCTTATGTCCAGTTGATAAAACGATGTATGTTGGTTCTATAGAGGGCTTGTTTGCCGTGAATATGACCGATAATCATATCAGGAGAATATCTCTGCCAACTACTCATAAATATGTAATCTCTCTGTTATGGCATCCGCAGAATCAGAGTCTTCTTGTAGGAATGGAAGGGCAGATGTGCGTATACCGTCCTATGCAGAATAAGGCAGAAGTAAGCACTATTCTGTCTGGCAGTGTTTGCAAATCGTTAGTCCTGGATAAACACGATAATCTGATAGTGGGTACAGATGCCGGACTCTGCATTTATAATATGACAACTCACCAACAGCATTCTTGGGTATATAATGCGTATCATCAGTCCATCTGTAACAATGTCATCTTAAATCTTATGACAGATCGGGATGGCAATGTATGGCTTGCCACCGATAATGGAGTTACCATTATGGAGTATCCTACCTGGTACACCTATCATCATATCTATGAGTTTACCAATAATAATTAAGTAACTGTTCAAAATTAATTTTACAAATATGAATAATTCACGAATAAGTTCGTACCCACAGAGGCCAAGGCCCTGTTCGTACAATAGAAAAGCGAGTCCGTAGTCTCGTAATCTATCGGTCTTATCCA
>OLGY01000319.1_pt1 | contig 37129 bp, 28 predicted proteins | sample 1605951 | NCBI WGS metagenome assembly OLGY01 (sample SAMN03283280) | human gut metagenome | biome: human-associated habitat; material: feces | host: Homo sapiens | place: Peru | collected 2012
CATTAGCAGCATATGGTGCAATTCGACTAGTTTATTTCGCTGTTCATCCGTAATATCTGACATTATCAAAGCTGAAGAAATCAACGTAACAAGTATTGATTCAAACTGCATTTCAATACGATAATCATCCTTCATCTTTTCACAAAGAGTATCAATTACTGAAATAATTTGATCAGCATCGGCTTTTTTCTCATTGATATCACTTATCAAACGATTTAATATTTCATTCATTTTCAATAAGGGTTCATTTTCATCTTCATTGTTTTTTACAATCTTTTGAGCTTCCCCCTTGATCTGCGGTTCTATCATTATTGTCTTTTCGTCTATTGCCGTCATAGCAGCATCGCGAAAATCCATTTTCTGAATCTGCAAATTCTCATTAGGATAAGTTTTTTCATCGTATATAGAATATAAGTAATCTAAAATAACATGACATCTATTTTTTATTTCTTCATCTCCACGAAGATACGAATTAGCAAAATATTGTTGCAAATTACACGCACACTTTTCGTCTTTCTCATATCTTCTGGTTATTTCTGGAACTCCCATCGATAGCATAATCTGCTTTTCCAACAATTCTTTTGTCGGATTAGAAATAAATTCGCCACTACGATGAATATCAAAATATATTAATTCCATACTGGATGCTAATTCTAATGCATACCCCGGCATTTCTTTTTGATAATTCATCCCTATAGCCTCAATAATAGACAAAAGCAATATGTTGTTTGCCTTTTCATATATAGTATTCTTAACATATTCTGCTAAACCTTTAATATATGCATGGTCAGAAGAATTTCTCATAGAATTAATAACAGTCTTCTTTATTACAAAAGAAATGTCCGTCAATACCACCGGAAGGTTATATTCCATGATATCTGCCATCCACAACCATTCATTACCCAAATACACTCTTTTCTTGTTTTCCTTTGGAAAATAAATTTCTATATTTGTTATCTCATCTGGCTTATTATCTGCAAATGTCTGTACTGCATTATTAACAAATGATATTGCCCACTCAAGGCCTTTTACGAAGTCATATCTCATAACATACCAGAAAAAAGTGTTATTATACACGCCATTTTCATTATTGTCGAAGTGATCTGCATTGTCAGATAGACCATACGCTCTCACATTATTATGGTCGTATTCATCATACTTAAAATGCTTTCTTGACACTCTTTGTCCCCATAATGTTTCCGCTGATTCACATGCCAATTCGGGTAATTCCATAGCAAATGAAAGTGGACATTTTTTCACAACCGCCTTTAGAATCTCTTCAGCAACACTGTCCTTTCTACTAGTTCCAGAGCAATATTCTACTATCATATTTTCAACAAATTCTTTCAGCCATGACTTAGATGACTTGGCCATTTTTGCAACAATAAGGAAAAGCTGCACAATCTCTTCATCATGTTGATAATATGATTTTTCCTCTTTACCCTTTTCTATTAACTCGTCAATATATCTAATTATTATTTTGTATGCTTTTTCTTCAGTATCCGCAGTTTTATAAAAACAATTTGCATAATCATCACACAACTTAATAATAGAAGTTCTATTTTTATCTAGACTTATGCGTTCTTCAAAAACCATACCAATCAAATTTTCACGCGCCGCTCCTATCGGTGTTACATTCATTATTAATGCTGGTGAATGATTAATTTTCGCCTCAAATGCATATAAGTTTGTTATATCTAACAATTCTTCAATCACTGTTTCACCAAGCAACTCCTGAAATTCCTTGAAAAACATTCCACAGTATTTTGATTTTACTATCCCAATTTCTGCTTGCTTTTTCCAATTCGCTTCAATACTATTATCCGTTAACAGTGTATATACAAATTTCTCGCGAGCCTCCTGTACAAACAGTTTATTTGATATCCAAATCTGGTATCTCCTATATATGCAACGTCCGATTTTCTCTATTTCATCAAAAAAATTATTATACGATCCATGACATGCATCGAAGGCTTTATCTATATATCGTTCAAAACAAATATCTTCAAAAATATCATATTTCAAACGTATCTTATTCTTGCTTTCAACAATAATTCCTTCTGATTTCAATGCTTCTAGAATATCGCTATCTACAATATCACTATCAACACCAACAACAAAACTTCTAGCACGTTCAAAAACGATACGCTCAACATTTTTTCTAACATCACTTTGTGACACACCATATTTTCTGCACTTGTCTTTTAAACAGATGATTCTTTCCCATATAAGATTTCTAAAATTATTCTCGTCGTTAATATTTTCTTCTACAAATCCTCCCGATACAATTAAATTAAGATAAAATGGCACACATAATAAATCCGAATATTTTTTATTCTGCTGTATGGATAAAATAATGGAATAACTTTTAGCAACCTTATCAATCTCATCTTTCGCCAAATCCGGAATCTCGTATGTTTTGATTCTATATTTTGTATTAATCTTCATAAACGCAGAACTATCAGTAGTTCTACACGAAGTAATAATATATACATTGCTGTATTTATCTGCAAGCCTATATATCTCCTGCAACAACGGAAATGCATTGTCACCACAATCTGCAATAAATTCGATAGCATCAATAAATATATACAGCGGTTTATTTTCTAACCACAGGATTGCATCCTCTACATCACAATCCCACAATTCGTTTACTTTCTTTCCAGTGGACAAATTCTCTGCTCGCGTGACTAATACGTATTCTTTTCCCTTTAATAGTTTTTTGCATACAACTGATTTACCAGAACCAGCATTTCCCTGTATCGAAACTAATTTTTCTCGTCCTGCCTGTATCGTTTCAATAATTTCTGATCTGTCAATTTCATATTCACCGTTAATAAGCTCTTCAATATTTTCAAGTTCAATTTCTTTACTTATTTCAATCGCACGCAAAAACTTTTTAATGTTTTCCTTACGAGGTTGTTCTTCTATCATCCCCAGCTTATCCATTATCTTGGAAAAATCCGATGATAGCGTGTTATGTAGTGTTCTTTCGCCGCTCGACATAAGGGACTTCGTATACTCATTATATGCGTATAAAATATCCTCAAAAATCTGAGTCATTTGCTTCTTTTCCTCATACCCTATACGCAGTTCTCTATTCTGCTCAAAAAACCCCCGAATAATTTCTTGGATTTCTTCCTCTGAAAAAATATGATCCTTATATTTATCCCCCATATCAGTTTTAAATCTATCAAGGCAGACCTGAACTAACGGATCATTTGAATCCCAATTATTAATGTCAATTTTTTTTCTCTTTACTTTGTCTTTTACAATTAATACCCAGCTTCTTCCTGCCTCTTCTAAAGTAACAATAGAGCTAAGCAATCCAATTGCCGCCATTAGATCCATTCGTCAATTACCTTCTCTCTTAATTCTTGTATTCTTAACCTAACCACATTGGTTAAGATGTGGTTAGGTTATTTTCTCACGAAAAATATTTCTGATTTTTACTTGATGGCTTTTCCGGTATAGTCATCTTTAACACACCATTTTTCAACATAGGTGTTAAATACTTCCTTCTAAAACTTGTCCTGCTATCAAAATCAAATTCATCCATTATTTCTTGGACCGACTTCGGGTCTTTACAAAAATCGATAATCAGCTTATTCACATCCTGACCATTTTGGTTAGGATGATGGTCAGGATGCTGACCATCATCTCTCAATAACCTCAAATACCTATCACAAGCCTTACACAACACCATGATTCCAGACTCATTAATATCATATTCCGGCAATGGTCCATCATACAACGCACAAGCTTCCCTAATCTTCTCAAATCCTCTTCCCCACGCTTCAATCATACCACTTTTGAAAAAGATATTAGCCAATTTCGGATTATAAGGCTTTGATGAATGCTTCATAAACAACTTGTCAGTAGAATCAAGATTTGGAGGCATCTCACCATCATTCCAAATATATATCTTGTCCTTGTAAACGCTAATCTGAATTGGATTGCAACTGCTGTAATCCTTATGAACAATGGCATTCAACAAAATCTCACGAAATGCGTCCTTGTGAAACATAAACTGCTCAATTCTCTGGACACCCTCATAATCAATCAAGGCCTTCATATATTTTGTATAAACTAAATCAACGGTCTTATCTACCTGCTCTATCAAAGGACCGTGCACCTCATCCTGGTACACCAAATCCGAATCTGATTTTCCAAAATAGCCGATTTTGATATAAGAGCCTGTTACCCACTTCTCTGGATCTTTATAAAATGCAAGCATTGCTGCTCTTATCAAATATCCATCTTCATCAATTAGGTGCAGGTTATCCATCAAGATAGTATCTTCCACACTGACTTCTTCCTTCGTAAGCCTTCCTCTTTTCACTGCCTTATCTTTAAATAACTGTATTGCATCCTGCTTTAAGTCAGATACTGACAGTTTTGGCAGAGGCACACCATCCCATGTTCTTCCCTGCGTTTTTAACAAAGCTCTTTCCAATTCCTTTCCGGTAATCTCACGCATGGTACTTCCGGAACGATAATAATATTTTCCACGAAAACTTATTAAAGATGGGTATTTATCAACAATTATCTGCAGATACTCAAGTTCGCCTTTATATAACAGATTTACATCTGCAATGATTCCCATTGTATCTGTAATCTTATTAGGAATTCGCTCTAATAAATCTCTTGCATTATCAATACCTACAACATTACCATCGTCATCCGTACCTATGTATATTGTTCCACCGTAGGCATTGGCATATCCACAAATCCATTTCAAATATTCATCCTGCCATGACTCCTTCCACTCTATGGATTGATGTTCTTTTTCCTTCATATATTCACCAACTTTCTTTATTTTTAAAGCATTTTACCGGTTATCATCATCTTCAACATTTACTGGCACTTTGACTAATTCATTTCGTTCTTTAATCCAAATTAATATTTTTACGGCTATAACAACCGACACAATACTACATATACCAATAGCGACCTGTATTTTATGTGCCATAACAAATTTGCCAATCCAAATCACTCCATATGTTATTGCCCATATTGCCACAAATACAACAGTACGAATTATCCAATGAAAAAATGAGCCTGCAGATCTTCCAGATATAGAACCGCTTTGATACAAAACACCCACCTTATCATATGCCACACGATATGCTATTTCTCCAATAACTAATAGAATAATCCATTCATAGTACCATTCAATTGGTAACCCTAATGGCTCTGTTATTAAATCAAATATAAACTTAAACATTTATCTCCCTTCTTTCTCCACTTCCGTAAAGAAGTATTCCAATGTATCCACAAACATATTTGCATCAAACAATTCTTTTATCTGACTTCTGCCCATCCACGCAACCTGCACCACTTCATCTGTTGTAGCATTGTTCAAATCGACCTCTCCATCATACTCGAACAACCAAACATCTACAATTTTATTAACTACTTTACCAAACTCTATTTTCTTTATATCAGACAAAATAACATGTCCTTTTTCATGTGATAAATCTACCCCTACTTCTTCTCTTACTTCTCTAAGCGCACCTTGCAAACTATCTTCCCCTTTTACCACTGAACCATCCACACATTCCCACACCAATGGAAATGTTGGTCTGTTTGCCGAGCGCTGTGCAATCAGATACTCTCCCTTGGCATTTTGAATCCATACATGTACCACCAGATAGTATCCGTCTATCGGTAACTGCTTACCTCTGACATGATCCTTCCCAAGAAGTTTCCTATTTTCATCATACAAATCCCAAATTTCTGCATCCGGTACATACTCCAAAATATCCCCAAAATCTGCATTTAGAGTCCTACATATCTTACTTAGGATTGTAAGACTTACTTCTTCATCACGACGTAATTTTGTCATCGTGTTAGGAGCAATTTCTGCCTTTTTACGCAAATCAGATTTGCTCATTTTTTTATCCACTAATAATTTCCATAATTTGTTATATGATACAGCCATAGTATTCACTCCTACCTATTCACATAAATCTTTTTCTGCTTCATATCTACCTTTGCAACAGCGCCATACTGCAACGTACATCGTGGCGTAGTATGTCCGAAATTCATATTATAAACAATCGGAAGTTTCTCATTGTCTATCACTCTAATAAGAATATCTTTATATCCCTGATAATAAGCTTCATCCTGTGGTTTTCCAACTAATACACCATTTACCACGTCGAATACTCCCTTTTCTTTCAGTAATAACACTTCTCTTTCAAACAATTCAGGAGTCGGTTTTTCTTCGCATGTTTCTATGAATAGAATTTTCCCAATCCACTTTCCTTAGATAGTATCCTAACATAAGAACTAATGCCTCTGCAAGAATATATACAATTTTTTCAGTTTTTTATTATTTTTCTGCGTAAGGTGTTTCAGCATTAGTAATGTTGTATCTTTTATAGTTATTCAACAAAATATTGTATAGGTTCAGGTAAATATGTATCATAATATAAATACCACCGTCCATCTATTTTAATCATTTCAAAAGTGGTTTCTCCGAAATCATCATTGTACTTGCAAGTAGTCAAAGCATACCCTTCTAATTTAATATTGCAATTATATTTCGCATTTATATCGTTCTGCTTACTCAAAATTTCATCTGAATCCAAATCGTTTTGTTTTAAAACATTGAATGTAATATTTCCCACTTTGTCATGAAATTCTTTTATTGAATCATAGGACAAGACAGGTAGCGATTTTTTCATAAATTCTGGATAGCATTTTATAATTGCATTGCCATCAGTATTATTAACTGCTCTTTCTAAGCCTTTCAATACTAAATCTGTGGTTTTATATCCACTATTGTTTTTTTCAATAATAGCACCTACAATAAAGCAGATACATAATACAGCAATTCCAATAATTATAAATATCAATTTCTTATTCTTCATTATTACACCTCTAATCATTATAATAATCTTATCATTTCTTCTAACCCTATGCCTTTTGGCTGTTCTCTCCTACATCTGTTCTACTGTAATATGTAGATAGATATATATGCATACATTACTCTCCCCACAAATAGAGCCAAACTAGAGCCATTCGATAAAACAAACGCCGGAAGCCCGCATAAATACAGGCTTTCGGCATTTTAATCCGTTATTCAAACTCAATCGTTCCAGGTGGTTTACTCGTCAAATCATAGAATACTCTATTTACCCCACGAACCTCATTAATAATTCTACTCATTACTGTCTGCAATACCTCAAATGGTATTTCTGCTGCTTCCGCTGTCATAAAGTCAACTGTACGGACTGCTCTTACTGCAACAGCATAATCATAAGTTCTTTCGTCGCCCATTACACCAACTGAACGCATATTTGTAAGCGCTGCAAAATACTGGTTAGGCATCCAAGGTGCCTCTTTGCCATTTGCTTCCTTATAAGCTTTTGCTGCTTTGTCAACCTCTTCGCGGTAAATTGCATCAGCATCCTGTACAATTCGTACCTTTTCTGCTGTTACATCTCCAATGATTCTGATTCCAAGCCCCGGGCCTGGGAATGGCTGACGATATACTAAATAATCAGGTAAGCCAAGTTCAAGACCTGCCTTACGGACCTCATCTTTGAACAGATTTCTAAGCGGCTCAATAATGTCTTTGAAATCAACATGCTCTGGAAGTCCTCCAACGTTGTGGTGAGATTTAATTACTGCTGATTCACCACCAAGACCTGATTCCACAATATCTGGATAAATAGTTCCCTGTGCAAGGAAATCAACCTTACCTATCTTCTTTGCTTCCTCTTCAAATACTCTTATGAATTCTTCACCGATAATTTTACGTTTCTGTTCAGGTTCTGTAACACCTGCAAGCTTCTCATAGTAACGCTCGGCTGCATTTACTCTGACGAAATTAATCTCGAAAGCTCCGCCTTTACCAAATACACTTTCAACTTCATCTCCCTCGTTTTTACGAAGAAGTCCATGGTCTACGAATACACAGGTAAGCTGTGACCCTACGGCTTTAGCAAGTAATGCTGCAAGAACTGATGAATCAACACCACCTGATAATGCAAGTAATACTTTACCGTCACCAACTTTTTCCCTTACTTCCCTGATTGCATTTTCAACGAATGAATCCATTCTCCAGAGTCCCTGGCAGCCACATACATTTCTAACGAAATTGTAAAGCATTTTGCTGCCTTCCTGTGTATGAAGAACTTCAGGATGGAACTGAATTGCATAAAGATTTTTGTCAGGATTTTCTGCTGCTGCAACAGGACAATCTGCTGTATGTGCTGAAATCTTAAAGCCAGGAGCCACGTTTGAGATGTAATCAAAATGACTCATCCAGCAAATAGTTTTCTCTTCTACATTTGCAAATAATGGCGAACTCTTATCGACCATTACCTCTGTTTTACCATATTCACGTACAGGTGCTTTTTCAACTTTACCACCAAGGACATGCTGCATAAGCTGGGCACCATAGCACAATCCAAGTACAGGAATACCTAATTCAAATAATTCTTTCTTATATGTTGGCGAGTCTGCTTCATAACAACTATTTGGCCCACCTGTTAAAATGATTCCCTTAGGGTTCATTTCTTTGATTTTCTCAAGTTCTGTTCTGTAAGAATAAATCTCACAATATACATTACATTCACGAACACGTCTTGCAACTAATTGGTTGTACTGTCCACCGAAGTCCAGAACAATTATCATCTCTTTTTCCAAGCCCGTTTCCTCCTAAAATATTTTCAAATCAAATTCGTTTTGATATTCTAAAATGTATTTCTAACACTTTATTAAGTATAAGAAAAAAGACAGGCAATGTCAAGCAACATCACCTGTCATAAATATTAAATCTGAATATATAATTTTCTGTATGAAACAGAAACTATATTTTCCGCTGTATAATTTCATACTGTATAATCTTATACTTTATAATCTTATACTTTATAATTTTACACTTTATAATCTTATACTTTATAATTTTATACTGTATAATTTTATACTTTATTATTTTATATCTAATTATTTTATATCTAATTATTTTATATCTAATTATCTTATGCTTCCTCAGCCCTCATCTTTTCTTCCTGTTCTTTCTGGATATCAGGGAATACTGAAAGCATTGGTTCAAGATTTACGTCATCTTTCTTAATCTTACGTTTTGTATAGTTTCTTGTAATTTTAACAACTGTTCCTGATAATGCCAATACACCAATTAAGTTAGGAATTGCCATAAGACCGTTAAGTGTATCTGCTATACTCCATGCAAGACTTAGGTTAAGTGTTGCGCCCACTACGATGAAGCATACAAATATGACTTTATAGAATACCATTGATTTTGTTCCAAATAAATATTCAATCGCCTTTGTTCCATAGAAAGACCATCCAAGAACTGTTGAAAATGCAAACAATAAAATCGCAATTGCTAACAATTTTGCAGCCACATCACCAAACTTCTGTGAAAATGCATATGTAACAAGAGATACACCATTAATTTGTTCAACTTTAACAGAATCTAAGACTACGTTGCCATTTGAGTCTTTAACTGTTTTACCATTTGAATCCTTTGCTGCATTTCCCTTAATTGACATTATATTTGTATATATGTAATCATCTTCAGTTCTGTCCTCTTTCTTAGAAGCCTTTACATAATAAGAATTTCCATAGGCCTTCAGTTCAAGATATTCACCATCTGCCGGTGCCTCTGTATACAATTTAGCATTTCCATCGCTATCAACATCTATAACCAATGTGCTGTACTCTTTATCTATAAGTGGAACTTCTTTATCCTCATCAATATGTTCAGCTATGCTGAATGTCTGACTGTCTGTTGTAATATTTGAAAATACTTTTGTCTGTGATTTTGCATCTGAACTACTTGATAATAATACAAATGCTGTTAATGTACAGACAATTATTGTATCAAAGAATACTTCGAAAATACCCCACATCCCCTGGATAACAGGCTCTTTAACGTCTGATGATGAATGAACCATTACTGAAGAACCAAGACCTGCTTCATTCGAGAATACGCCTCGCTTAAAGCCCATTGTAGCAGCTCTCTTTATTACATAACCGCCGATACCACCGCCTACTGCTGACACATTAAATGCATCTTTGAAAATACTTCCAAATACATATGGTATCTGTCTATAATTTATGAAGAAAATAACAAGTGCACCAATAATGTAGGCTAATGCCATAAATGGTACAAGTTTCTCTGTAACTCTGCCTATACGTTTAATTCCACCTATTACAACGAGTGCTGCAATCACTGCAAGAATAATACCCATAACAAGAGTAGGTATTCCGAAATTACTATGCATCGCATCTGCAATTGAATTGACCTGAGTCATATTACCAATACCAAATGATGCAAGTACACAGAAAATTGCAAATAATATTGCAAGGAATTTGGCAATTTTCTTCATTCCTTTTTTACTTCCAAGACCATTCTCCAGATAGTACATTGCACCACCTGACCATTCGCCATACATATTCTTTCTTCTATAATAGATACCCAGAACATTTTCAGAAAAATTAGTCATCATTCCGAAAAATGCTGACACCCACATCCAGAATATAGCTCCCGGTCCACCAACTGTAAGTGCAGTTGCAACACCGGCTATATTACCTGTACCTATCGTGGCAGCTAATGCTGTAGAAAGTGCCTGGAACTGTGAAATTGCTTTCTTATCCTTTGTCTTTGTTACGTGTCTCTTCTTAAATATTGCGAAAAATGTTTCATCGCCAACGATTTTCGCTCTTACTATCTGGAAAAATCCCGTTCTGATACTCATCCAGATACCGGTCGAAATAATCAGAATAAGCATAGGTATACCCCATACCCATTCGTTAATTACACCATTTATTCTGGCTACCTGATTAACAAATGCATGCATTTTCTTTTTCTCTCCTTAATTTTCATAGATTATATGTGAAATATATAAAACCACTTCTGACTAAAAACACAATATCCTAATTATACATAAAATATCATTAATTATGCAAGTAGTTTCTGACATTTTTCTACATAAATCATCAGCTTTCAGATTTCTGATTTTGTTTCAATCTACATATATAATGCTTCAGGTACATTTACTTATCTTCTAAATATTTCTTCAGATATTTACCGGTATATGATTTCTTATTCTTCACAACCTCTTCTGGTGTTCCCTTTGCGATAACCGTTCCACCATTATCTCCACCCTCAGGTCCTATGTCGATAATATAATCGGCTACTTTAATTACATCTAAATTATGTTCAATAACCACGACTGTATTTCCGTCATCAGATAATTTTCTTAGAATTTCCACTAATTTATGAACGTCTGCAAAATGAAGTCCTGTTGTGGGTTCATCAAGAATATAGATTGTCTTGCCTGTTCCTCGTCTGCTAAGTTCTGTAGCTAACTTAACTCGCTGTGCTTCACCACCCGATAATGTAGTTGATGGCTGGCCTAATTTAATATATGAAAGTCCTACATCATATAATGCCTGAATTTTACGATAAATTGATGGAACATTTTCGAAGAATTTAAGTGCCTCTTCAACAGTCATATCAAGCACATCAAAGATACTCTTGCCTTTATGCTTAACTTCTAAGGTTTCTCTGTTATAACGCTTTCCTCCGCACACTTCGCAAGGCACATACACATCAGGCAGGAAATGCATTTCTATCTTAATTATACCATCACCGGAACAAGCCTCACATCTTCCGCCTTTGACATTGAAACTAAATCTGCCTTTTTTGTAGCCTTTCATTTTAGCATCTGATGTGCTTGCAAATAAATCCCTAATCTGGTCAAATACACCTGTATATGTCGCAGGATTAGAACGTGGTGTTCTTCCTATTGGAGACTGGTCAATGTTGATTATCTTGTCTAACTGCTCTGTACCCTCAATTGTATCATGATTACCAGGTATAGTTCTTGCTCTGTTAAGTTTCTTAGCCAATGCTTTATAGAGAATCTCATTTACAAGTGAACTTTTTCCGGAACCCGATACACCGGTTACGCATGTCATAATTCCAAGTGGGAAATCTACATTGATATTCTTTAGATTATTCTGTCTTGCACCTTTTACCGTAATCCAGCCTGTAGGCTCTCTTCTGGTGTCTAGAACAGGTATCTTTATACGTCCGCTAAGATATGCTCCTGTAATTGAATTCTCATTCTGCATAATCTCCTCTGCCGTACCCTCTGCCACGACCTGTCCACCATATTCGCCTGCCCCCGGACCTATATCTATGATATGGTCTGCTGCTAACATTGTATCTTCATCATGTTCTACAACTATTAATGTATTTCCCAAATCTCTCAGATGTGTAAGTGTATTAATGAGTTTATCGTTATCCCTCTGATGTAATCCGATACTAGGCTCGTCTAAGATATAAGCAACACCCACAAGTCCTGAACCAATCTGTGTAGCAAGTCTTATTCTCTGTGCCTCACCACCAGACAATGATGCTGTACCACGCGACAATGTCAGATAATCAAGCCCTACGTCCATTAAGAATTTAATTCTTGCTTTGATTTCTTTAAGAATCTCACCTCCTATGAACTTCTGTCTGTCAGTTAATTCCATATCCTCTAAGAATTTATGCAAATCTCTTATAGACATCGATGTTATCTCATAGATATTTTTATCAGAAACAGTTACTGCAAGTGAAGATTTCTTAAGTCGCTGGCCTTTACATTCCTTACAAGGCGTAATCGTCATAAATTCCTCATATTCCTGTTTCAATGTCTCAGAACCTGTTTCTCTGTATCTTCTCTCTTCATTTTTAATAAGTCCCTCAAATGCCACATCATATATACCCTCGCCTCTTTGACCACGATAATATACTTTCACACATCTGCCATTTGTTCCGTTAATGATTACATCTTTTGCTGTTTCGCTTAACTCCTCAAATGGTGTATCTAACGAAAAGCTATATTCCTTAGCAAGCGCTTCTAAGATTGCATGTGTATAGCTGCCATCTTTGCCACTTGACTGCCAGCCCATTGCCACGATTGCTCCATCATTTATACTGATTGATTTATCAGGAATCATAAGGTCTACGTTAAATTCCATCTTATAGCCTAATCCATAACATGATGGGCATGCACCAAAAGGATTATTAAACGAAAAACTTCTTGGTTGTATCTCATCAATGCTAATCTCACAATCAGGGCACGAGAAACTCTGACTGAAATTCATAGGCTTACTGCCAACCACATCTACAACCATAAGTCCGTCAGCTATATCAAGTACAGTTTCTATGGAATCTGTGAGACGTTTCTCTATTCCCTCTTTGACAACCAGTCGGTCTACAACTATGTCAATATTATGCTTCTTATTCTTCTCAAGCTTTATTTCTTCACCTAAATCATACATATTGCCATCAATCTGTACCCTTACATATCCAGCCTTCTTAGCACGTTCTAAGACCTTAACGTGTTCACCCTTACGTCCTCTTACTACTGGTGCTAATAACTGAATCTTCGTTCTCTCCGGCAATGTCATAATCTGGTCTACCATCTGGTCTACCGTCTGCTTTGATATCTCTCTTCCACATTTAGGGCAATGTGGTATACCTATTCTTGCATACAATAATCTGAAATAATCATATATTTCCGTAACAGTTCCCACCGTAGAACGTGGATTTCGGTTAGTTGATTTCTGGTCTATCGAAATAGCAGGTGACAACCCCTCTATGCTTTCTACATTAGGCTTCTCCATCTGACCTAAGAATTGTCTTGCATATGATGACAGTGATTCCATATATCTTCTCTGTCCCTCAGCATATATCGTATCGAATGCAAGTGTAGATTTACCAGAGCCACTAAGTCCCGTAACTACCACAAATTCATTTCTAGGAATATTCAAATCAATATGCTTAAGATTGTGTTCTGCTGCCCCTTTAATCTTTATAAATTGTCTCCCTGACTTATTTTTATCATTGACTTCTTTCACAATTTACCTCATTTCTACATATCTCTTAACTGCTCTTTTAGTTTAATCATCTGGTCACGCAGGTCTGCTGCTGCCTCAAAGTTAAGTTCCGAAGCGGCTTTCTGCATTTCCTTCATAATCTTATTAATAAGCTTCTCTATTTCTTTCCTACTCATTGATTCAGGATCTTTTTCTAACTTATCAACCGTCTCAACAGCTTCTTTCGTGATGCTTATTCTTTCTCTTACCGCTTTCTTAATGGTTGTCGGCGTAATTCCATGCTCCTCATTATATTTTTGCTGTATACTTCGTCTTCTATTCGTCTCGTCTATGGCTACTCTCATAGAATCAGTTATCTTATCAGCATACATTATAACATGTCCCTCTGAGTTTCTCGCTGCTCGTCCTATCGTCTGGATGAGTGAAGTCTCTGACCTTAAGAAGCCTTCTTTATCAGCATCTAATATTGCTACTAATGTAATCTCAGGTATATCTAATCCCTCCCTTAAAAGGTTGATACCGACTAATACGTCAAATACATCAAGCCGCATATCTCTTATAATCTCAGTTCTCTCTAGTGTATCTATATCAGAATGTAGATATTTTACCCTGATTCCGACTTCTTTCATATAGTCTGTCAAATCTTCTGCCATTCGCTTGGTAAGTGTCGTTACTAATACTTTATTCTTCTTCGCAACTTCTTTATTTACCTCACTAATTAAGTCATCTACCTGACCTGCTACTGGCTTAACTGTTACTTCCGGATCTAATAATCCGGTAGGTCTGATAATCTGTTCAGCCCTTAACAATTCGTGTTCCTCTTCATATACATTCGGTGTAGCCGACACGAATAACATCTGATCTATCTTACTTTCAAATTCTTCGAAATTAAGTGGTCTGTTATCTTTAGCCGATGGAAGTCTGAAGCCATAATCTACAAGTGTCGTCTTTCTGGACTGGTCACCCGCATACATTCCCCTTACCTGCGGAATCGTAATATGCGATTCATCTACAATCATAAGGAAGTCATCTGGAAAATAATCTAATAAGGTATGCGGTGTTGCTCCCGGTTCTAATCCCGCTAAATGTCTTGAATAGTTCTCTATTCCCGAACAGAAGCCTGTCTCCCTCATCATCTCTATGTCAAAATTAGTTCTCTCTGCAATTCGTTGTGCCTCTAATAATTTATCCTCACTTTTGAAGTATTCTACACGCTCTGCCAATTCCTTCTCAATACTTTTAGCTGCAAGTTCAATCTTCTCTTTAGGCACTACATAATGTGAAGCCGGAAATATTGCGATATGCTCTAACCTACTCTTAATCTCGCCTGTCAACGTGTCAATCTCTGTTATTCTGTCAATCTCATCTCCAAAAAACTCAACTCTTACTGCATTTTCAGATGATGTTACCGGAAATATCTCCACGACATCGCCACGTACTCTGAATGTTCCACGCTTGAAGTCCATATCATTTCTAGCATATTGTATATCTACTAATTTTTTTAACACTTCATCTCTGTCCTTAACCATTCCCGGTCTTAATGATAACACCATATTCTGATAGTCTATAGGACTTCCCAGACCATATATACAAGATACACTTGAGATTATTATTACATCTTTTCTCTCTGATAATGCAGCTGTTGCTGAATGTCTTAACTTATCTATCTCTTCATTAATTGATGAATCCTTCTCTATATAAGTGTCTGTTGATGGTACATATGCTTCCGGTTGATAATAATCATAATAACTGACAAAGTACTCTACTGCGTTTTCAGGGAAAAATTCCTTGAATTCCCCATATAACTGTGCCGCCAAAGTCTTATTATGAGCTAGTACAAGTGTAGGCTTATTAAGCTGCTCGATTACATTTGCCATCGTAAATGTCTTACCTGAACCTGTTACACCCAGCAGTGTTTCAAACTGATTTCCCTCTTTAAAACCTTTAACAAGCTCTTTAATCGCCTGTGGCTGGTCCCCCGTAGGTTTATATTCTGATACAAGTTTAAACTTCTTATCCATATTTCTGACCTTTCAAACTTATTTATAAATTAACTTAATTTCACTATAATACATTTTTCAAACATACATTCATTTCACTTTAATACGTTTTTCGAACATACATCCATTTCACTATAATACATTTTTTCGAACATACATTCGTTTCACTATAATATAGCACATATTTTTATAAAATGCTACCACTCTTTAATAAAACTCCATAACATCCCATAACAAATAAGAGCTTTTATACTTAACAAAATAGGAAAGTGAAAAATTTCTTAATTCATTATGTATAAAAACTCTTTTTAAATTAATCTAATCCTTTTACAACTTCGATTGCCTTTGTAAGCTGTGGGTCATCTGGATGTTTTAACGCCCACACATTTGTAACATCTTCAGGAAGTTTTACTTCGTAATCAGGTTCAATACCTATTCCATGAATGTTACTGTCATCTGGAAGATAGTATTTACCAATTGTAAGTTTAATTGCAGTTCCATCACTAAGCCCAAATGTTGACTGCATTATACCTTTACCAAATGTCTTGGTTCCAACTAGTTTACCTCTGTCATAGCATTTAACTACACCTGCAAATACCTCTGATGCACTTGCACTATTCTCATTTACTAATACACAAAGCGGCATATCTGTTATAAGTCCGTCATTCTCTGTATAATATCTCTCCTGCTCTCCATCTTTAGTCTCGCTATAAAGAAGTAATTTATCTTTTGGCAGGAAGTAATTAAGAATTGCCTGTATACATTCTAACTGTCCACCCGGGTTATCTCTAAGGTCAACAATTACTCTTTCCATACCCTGTGATTTCAAATCATTAATAGCTTCTTCAACCTGTTCCGTAGACGTTCCCGTAAACTGGTCTATAATGATATATCCAATATTATCTTCAAGCATTTCATAAGATACCACATCTATAAGAACTTCTCTTAATTTCATATCAGCATCTATGGTTTCTTCGCCTCTTTTAAGCTGCATCTTGACTTCTTTGCCTTCTTCACCTTTAATATCAACTAATAACTCGTCTAAGGTTTCATCCGTAAGAACATTGTCATTTATCGAATATATCGTATCCCCGGATTCTATTCCCGCATCTTTAGCAGGTGAATCATCATATACCTTAGTTACCGTAATTACTTTAGTTTCATTATTCTGTGTAACAGATATTCCGAGTCCCACATATTCACCCTCTGATGACTGTTTAAGTGATTCAACCTCGTCCTTTGTATAATATACGGAATATGGATCATTTAATGATTCTAACATTCCTTTATACATTCCCTCTGTTAGTATGTCATTATCAACATCTTCCATAAAATATTTATCAATATATTGTTTAATAATCGAAGATTTGCTGCTTCCTGTAAGTGCTGATGTACCGACATTATCTGAAATCTTTCCTGACTCAGTAAGTTCACTCTCAATAATATTAGATAATATTATCAATATAAATACAACGGCAATTCCCCAGATAACACCTGTTATAAGTCCTGCAAAATATGACTTCTTACCGTGTTTATTTCCGTTATTTCCATTATTATAAGCATTATTTCCTGTGAAATTGTTTCCATTGTTATAACCGTTATTTCCCGTAAAGTTATTACCGCCATATTGGTTACCGGCATTATAATTGCCATTTCCAGCGTAGTTATTTCCATTATTATATCTCTGGTTCTCCGAATAGTTATTTCCGTAATAACGATTTGAATTATTTATATCATCTTTATTTTCATTATCCATTTTATTCTCCATTCCGCATTTAAAATTGCTATAGTTTAACCAATATAATTATGTGGATTAACATATGCAGGTGGCCAGCTTCCGTCATAAGTTCCTATTCCGAAATGCAAATGTGGACCGCTTGTCTGTCCTGTCAGACCGACATAACCTATTACCTGTCCTGCTTCAACATAATCTCCACCTGAAACTATATAATATGACATATGCATATACACGCTTATAAGACTACTTCCATGGTTAATAACTACCCAGTTTCCTGCCGAACTACTGTGTCTTGCCCACGCAACTACACCGCTTGCCGTAGCTACAATAGGTGTTCCGACAGGTGCACCTATGTCGATACCTTTATGGAATTCGCTGCTTGAGGAATTACCAAACGGATCACCACGCAGACCATAATCAGATGTTATTCTTCTTGAACTTGGGCAAGGCCATACAAATGAACCACCACTGTTATTGTCATTATTATCTGAGTTGTTATCCGAGTTATTGTTAGTATTGCTTGCATTATTCTGTCTGTTTAACTCTTCCTGTCTGCGTCTCTCTTCCTCTTCTCTCCTTTTTCTTTCCTGCTCTTCTTTGAGTTTTCGTTCTGCCTCCTGCATTGCTGCAATGAGTTGTTTCTGGTCTTCGATATCTGCTTTCATTGCTTCGGCTTCACTCTCAGCATCTGATATCTCCTGCTGGGTTGCTGCAAGCTGAACACGTTTTGCTTCGACTAACTTCTCCATTGAATCCTGCTCTGCATTTGCTTCCTCTAAAAGAGTCTGGAGATTATCTTTCTCCGTCTGAAGTGTAGCCTTAGTCTCTTCTATCTGCTTCTTTGTCTCTCGCATCTTATCAAGCATATTTCTATCATATGTAGTTAATTCCGAAATATACTCTGCTTTATTCAGGAAATCTCCAAGACTTCCTGAGCCTAACATCATCTCCATATACTGAGTCTGTCCATTTTCATACATAAATCTGATTCTTAACTTCATAGATTCATACTGTGACTGGATATCCTCCTCCTGAGCGGCAAGTTTAACATTTATCTCTTCAATCTCTGCCTGCTTGGCATTAGCCTTATCATTCAAATCTACAATCTTAGCCGTTATCTCTTCTAGCTTACTATCCATTGTCTTGATATATTCATTCATATCATTTTTCATAGTCTCAAGCTTGTCTAATGTATTCTGGATATCGTCTAAATTATTCTCCATATCCTGCTGTTTCTTCTTCTCTTCATCGATACTGGTTGCTTTAAGAGGCTGTGCAAGTCCGATAACCATTGCACTTGCAATGAGTACACACACTAAGCCTAACAATCTTTTCTTCAAATCAAATCATCCTTTCGAGACTTCCGCACACTTTCTATCTGTTTACATTTATAAGTATATCTTCTGATAGGTACCATATTAATCTTCATTATCAGATATTATGATACCGCCTTTATACATTCAGATGTTTTCTGATTGTAATCATACTACCTGTAAGACCAATTCCCGCACCTACGATTAATGCCATTGGCAAAATAAATGAGAATATGGTTGCTGAACTGATAAATGATACCTGGCTTGTAAATGTCTGGAACTGTGACATAAGGTACACAATTACCTTCTGGTATATACCCATAAGAACAATTACAGGAAGTATAGCTCCGATTAAACCGATAATTATACCCTCAACTATAAATGGGGCTTTTACAAACATATCTGTTGCACCGATTAATTTCATAATTCTAATTTCTTCTTTTCTGACTGTAATACCAATCATAACTGTATTACTTATAAGGAAGATACCTACTGCTAACAGAATTATGATTATGGCTACTGATATGTATCCAACCATTTTCGCAAAATCTGTAAGTGTATTAGCAGTTACCGGAGAATCATTAACTTTTCTTACTCCGTCTAATGATTTAAGATAAGATACTAATGCATCCTGCATCGTTAAATCATTCAGGTATATCTCATAATTTGCTGAGCTTTTAAGTGGATTGTCATCTTTAAATCCCTCTGCAAGGTCTAAATCATCTTTAAAATATTGCTTACTAAAGTTGTCCCACGCTTCAGCTGCAGAAGTATATTTTATCCGGGATACTTCTACTCTCTTCTTTATCTTATCTCCTATGTCCTTTATCTGGTCTTCTGTCACATCATCATTAAAAAATACTGTAACACAGACTGAATCCTCAGCCTCTTTAACCATATATTGAAAATTGGCAATAATAGCATAAAATACACCCATAAGAAATATACAGGCTGCTATCGTACCAATCGATGCCAGTGAGAAAAGTTTATTTCTCTTTATATTCTTTATACCTTGTCCACAATTGTATGCAAATGTACTAACCTTCATAAATGTATTCACCTTTTTTCTCGTCGCTAAGTATTACGCCTTTATGCATTGTAATTACACGTTTATTCATTGCATCAACGATTTCTCTGTTATGTGTTACCACTAATACAGTCGTTCCTCGTTTATTAATCTCCTCTAAGAGTTTCATAATCTCCCATGAGTTTTTAGGATCTAAGTTACCTGTAGGCTCGTCTGCAAGCAATATAGGCGGATTATTCACTAATGCTCTGGCAAGTGCTACTCTTTGCTGTTCACCACCTGATAATTCCTTTGGAAATGAACGATATTTTTCAGATAATCCTACTAATGATAACATTGCAGGCACTCTTTTCTTAATAACTTTCTTAGGAGTTTCCACAACTCTCTGTGCAAATGCAATATTATCATATACATTTCTATCTTTAAGCAGTCTGAAGTCCTGGAATACAACACCTATTCCTCTTCTGTGTTCTGCTACTTTTCTCTTCTTTATATTATTCAAATATCTGCCATTGACATATATTTTTCCACTGGTTGGTTCTAACTCTTTAAGCAATAGTTTGATAAGAGTAGACTTACCCGAACCACTGTTACCAACAATAAAAACAAATTCTCCTTCATCAATCTTTAAACTTATATTTTTAATTGCAGGTGCACCTGTAGAATATGACTTACTAACATCTTCTAATACTATCATACAAGTTTCCTCAACTTTCTATATCCTTTAAAAAGTCCTGCACTCCGGCAAGACTTTTTATTTTGTTTTCCAATCTGTTTATCTATATTTTCATAATGTCTATTTTCATAAATGAAACCATCAGCATCTGCTAACTATAACCATTTGCTAATTTCATCTGCCACGACATCTACTAATTCTACAATATTTTATTCTAATAGTCCATATTTTCCATATATTTCATATATTTAACAACCATTAACGCAATCTTAAATGTGATTGCATCATCAAATATTCTTAAGTCAAGATTAGTAGTCTTTTGCAACTTATCCAATCTATATACAAGAGTATTTCTGTGTATATATAACTGTCTTGAAGTCTCTGAAACGTTCAGGCTATTTTCAAAGAATTTATTAATTGTAGACAATGTCTCCTCGTCAAATTCATCAGGCGATTTGCCATCGAAAATCTCTTTAATAAACATTTTACAAAGAGGCATTGGTAACTGATAAATAAGACGGCCGATTCCTAATCGGTTATATGCAATAACTTTCTTATCACTGTAGAAAATCTTACCAACATCTAATGCAAGTTTAGCCTCTTTAAATGACTTAGATACTTCCTTAATATCGTTAACTATTGTACCATATGCGATATTCACTTTAGCCATTGCTTCTGAATTAGACATATCTAACAATGTGTTGGCAATCTTATCCATATCTGCATATGTCTGGCCTTCTGCCACTTCTTTAACAAGGATAATATTCTTCTCATCAACTGCTGTTATGAAATCTTTAGATTTACCAGAGAATAATCCTCTTATAGTTTCTAAAGCATTAGTATCTTTCTCATGCTTTGTCTCTATAATAAATACAATTCGTTTCACATCTGTTTCTATGTGAAGCTTCTTAGCTCTTGAATAAATATCAACCAAAAGCATATTATCAAGTAAGAGGTTCTTAATAAAGTTATCTTTATCATAACGCTCCTTGTACGCAACTAACAGACTCTGAATCTGAAATGCTGCCATCTTTCCCACCATATATACATCATCTGTACTGCCCTTAGCCAGTAAAATATATTCAAGCTGGTTATCTTCGCTCACTTTAAAAAACTGATAGTCTGAGACAACCTGACTATCTGCCGGAGAATCCACAAAAGCTAATACTGCTGCTTCATTCTCTTCAGCACCATTAAATGTCGATGCCAATACTTTACCTTCTGTGTCCATTACACACATATCAATTCTTGTTATGTTTTTAAGTCCTTCTATTGTATTAAGAAGTATTTGATTTGATATCATTCGCTTCACTCCCATATTTTTTAATCGGATATAGTTATATTAAACTATTTTGACAAAAAAAAAAGAGGAAATACATATTTTTTATGTATTTCCTCAAAAATTCACATATTATTCACTAATTGAATTATAAATTTAAACTAGTTAGCAATTACCTGCTGTGTATCTTTATCAAAGATATGTAATTTTGATGTATCAATTGCAATCTTGATTGTATCGCCTGGTCTTGCTGTTGTACGAGGGTTAACTCTTGCTGTACAGTTGAACTGTTCAATATCAAAGTATAAGAATACTTCAGCACCAAGCATCTCGTATAATCTGATAGTAGCTTCAATTACGCTATCCTGTCTTGCATCGATAAATACTTCTTCATCATGGAAATCTTCTGGTCTGACACCCATAACAACTGTCTTATCAATGTAGTCACCGTCGATAAGTGCTTTAGCTTTAGCTTCTGGAACTCTGATTGAATGAGCACCGAATACTAATAATACGTCTGAACCAGACTGTGTAACCTGTGCATCGATGAAGTTCATCTGAGGTGAACCCATGAATCCTGCAACGAATAAGTTACATGGATTATCATATAAGTTCTTAGGTGTATCTACCTGCTGTGCAATACCATCTTTCATAACTACGATTCTTGTACCAAGTGTCATAGCCTCTGTCTGGTCATGTGTAACGTAGATAATTGTTGTCTCAAGTCTCTGATGTAATTTAGAAATCTCAATTCTCATCTGTACTCTTAACTTAGCATCAAGGTTTGATAAAGGCTCGTCCATAAGGAATACCTTAGGGTTACGAACAATAGCACGTCCCATAGCTACACGCTGTCTCTGACCACCTGATAAAGCCTTTGGCTTACGATCAAGTAAGTGTTCAATATCAAGAATTCTTGCTGCTTCATGTACTAATTTGTCAATCTGATCCTTTGGAGTCTTTCTTAATTTAAGACCAAAAGCCATATTGTCATATACTGTCATATGTGGATATAAAGCATAGTTTTGGAAAACCATTGCGATATCTCTGTCTTTAGGTTCAACATCATTAACAAGTCTGTCGCCTATGTATAATTCTCCACCTGAAATCTCTTCAAGACCTGCAATCATACGAAGTGTTGTAGATTTACCACAACCAGATGGTCCTACGAAGATGATAAACTCTTTATCCTGAATCTCAAGATTGAAGTCTTTAACAGCGACAAAGCCATTAGGATATACTTTACTGATGTTCTTTAATGATAAACTAGCCATTTATAATTCCTCCTAATATTTGAATATTATTATTCTCATTTTCATTACTTACCTATTGTATAACATAATCTCAAAAAAAGCCATTGACTAAAATGCCGAAAAGCCTTTTTGTGTTTTGGTAAATTTGCATAATAGACACTTCTGTCTTTTAGCATTTTTTACATTCAAAGGCTTTTTTTTAAGATATTATTACTATTTTCATATATAATGTACAAATAACATACAGATTATAATTCAAGCCGCGTCACCACGAATATATAATCAGCATAATACACAGAATTACCGCTGTAACAAATACGAAATCAACGATTTTTCCACCATATTCTGATGTATTTGTCTCTATATATTCTCCCGGTTTATAGTTATTTATATCAGGCATCCCGTGTCTGTTTCCGGTGAATGATGCCATTATACAATCTATATGGTATTTTCTGTGACATCTCCTGGCAATAAGCATAAGTATAACCATACCTATTATAAATGCAATTACTGCACTAAATGCTGTTGAGCTAAGTAGTGATAATTTCTGGCTTAGCGGATAGTCCGCAAATGTCACTGCCGAATCTGCTGAACTGTTAAGACTGTCTGCTAATTCTCTGAATGTACTATCCTTATTTGCCATTTTATTAACGTATTTCGTTAGTATATCATAAAGTTTCAGCAACACGACACTATTTGCATTTACGAGGAAATGCATTATCATACTTGAATGCATACTGCCTGTCGCTTCTCTTACAAGCGCAAATACAATTCCCATAAAGAATGCGTAGCAGAACTGATTTACATTCATATGAAACAGTCCGAATGCCAAGGCACTTGCAAGTATGGCTCTCTTTATCGTGCTATTTCTATAACCACTGTACAAAACACCTCTGAATATTAATTCCTCCATAATTGCCGGTACAAATGCCGTTATAAATATATTAAACAGAAAGTTATTATTGCTCATTCCGTCTAACTGACCTGACACTTCATTTTTAGCAAACATCATAGTTAAAACATTTAAAAAGCTTACAACCGGAATCATACAATATGTTAATATAACAAGCAAAAATGTATTAAGTACACCTATCCTTCTTACCTTTAAGTCTTTCAATGGTTTTCCCTTTGTTACAATGAGATACAGTACAAAAGGAATGAAAATCAATGACTGTCCGATTACAATACTTGAATAATTCTTAAAACACGAATCAGGAAGTGTGGGAATTACAAATAAACAGCCTGCAATATAGAATACAAGCATCCATAGAAAAAATAAATTGGTCTTTCTGGCTCTAGTCATATATTCTCCTTATTTTCGATATATTTATCAATTTAATACTACAAAGTCAGAAACTCCACCTGAGCCCAGTTAGAATTTCTGACTTATTCTTATCTTATATCATATATTTATTATTTTACTGCAATTGCCTCTATCTCTATTAATACATCTTTTGGAAGTCTTGCAACTTCTACACATGAACGTGCAGGGCAGTCTTTTTCAAAATATTTTGCATAAACAGCATTTACCTTAGCAAAATCGTCCATTTCCTTAATAAATACTGTTGTCTTTATTACGTTGTCTGCTGATGTTCCTGCTTCTTTTAATAATGCGCAAAGGTTACCGATTGCCTGGTCAGCCTGTGCATCTATTCCCTCTGGAATCTCTCCTGTTGCAGGATTAACAGGTATAACGCCTGATGTATAAACCATTCCATTAACTTCAATTGCCTGTGAATAAGGTCCGATTGCTGCTGGAGCTTTGTCTGTGCTGATTATTTTCTTCATATAAATTACCATGCAGATTCTTCATCTGTTATGACCGCTAAATAGTCCGATGTCTGCAATATCCTTTCTCAAATATATTTAGCTTTTATTATTTTATTTTAATACTTTTTTCTCCAATGTCAATAAGTCCCTCTTTATATAAATGACCTACTGCACGTTTAAATGAATTCTTGCTCATTCCAAAGTCTCTATTTATTATTTCCGGTGAAACCTTGTCATTGTACGGCAGTACTCCGTCATATTCACTGATTACTTTTAAAACTTTCTCTGCATCATCATACATCTGCATATAAGCTTTTTTATTAGGGCTTAAATTAAGTTTGCCATCTTCTCTGACTTCTGTAACTCTTGCTGAAACTGTCTGTCCGACTTCAATCTTTCCATGCATTTCCTGTTTAGGAATTAATCCGTAAAATTCATTGTCAACCGCCACAAATGCACCAATTTCACTGTTTATCTCATATATTGTTCCTGTAACCACATCATCTTTCTGATATTTTCCTGCTGTTTTTAAATATCTGTAAACTTTCATGGTTGCTGCTAATCTGTTGCTCTTATCAATATAAAGTGCTACAAGGTATGAATTGCCGGGTTTAACCCTCTCTGTCTGTTCCTTGAATGGAAGAAATAAATCTTTCTCAAGTCCCCAGTCTAAGAAAGCACCAATTTTACCTACTTCATTAACTTTAAGAACTGCCATATTTCCCAAATTAATAAGCGGCTGTCTTGTAGTGGCAATTAAACGGTCTGATGAATCTCTGTATATAAATACGTCAAGTGTATCACCCGGTCTTAGATTCTCCGGTACTTGTTTCTTAGGCAATAACACTTTTTCTCTTTCATTTTCACCCAGATAAATGCCAAAATCTGTTTTATTCAAATATTTTAATGTCTGTCTTTCTCCTAATCTAAGCATATGGATTCCTCTTCTTTTCTTATATTATTATTTCTATCATTCTATAATGTCCTGCTTTTATTTAACTTTATCACAACTTTATGCTCATTTACAATATATAATCTGCTTAATTCTTATATAACTTTGTACTTAATTTTCATTAAATTCTGTTATCGCATATACTTCATTTTCTTCATTTCGAAGCTCTATTACATATCTGCCATTCTCATAAGCTACAAAAGGAATTACTTTATTTCCTAATTTAGCTGATTTCTTATATTCAACCCTGAACGATTTTATCTTACTCTTATCCTCGATATATTCTTCTGCGATTTTAACATACCACGCATTATTCATATGTCTGTTAATATCCAAATGATAATTGTATACAATATGCTCATCTTTTCTTTCATATTCAGATGTCTTTGCAATCTTCTTTTTCGAATAATTCATATCGAGCGGCTCTTCTAATTCGTATTTCTCTGTATCTGAATCTTCCACTTTAGCAAGCATACCCGTATCGATATTCAATAACACCCACATACTGTCAGCTTCTATTATGTAATCTTTTGGCGAATCAGCCATAGCTATCGTATAATTTCGTTTGCCACATGCCCTGTTAAATGAATATGGCCACGTAGCAACTTCTATATTATCTCCATTTTTTATCTCGCCTTTTACTTCCACCTGCCACGAACTGAGTATCCACGCTTTATTAGTCTCTTCCTGATGTTCAACGCCCACTCCAAGCATCTCTGATTGAAGATTTGAACAATCCTGAAGATAATCTATTATTTTTCCAAATGATAATTTACAGTCAGCATCTACTTCGCTAAATCGTACCCTGCTTTTAAAATCTGTTCTCATTATTTTACCTCTTTTCAATGCATTAACAATGTGCGGAGTGCTTTTTAATTTTAGCAGAAAATACTTGAATTTTTCCTGTTAAATTAAAAAAACTTCACTACAATGTAGTGAAGTAGCTGGCCCACAAGGATTCGAACCTTGAAAATGCTGGAGTCAGAGTCCAGTGCCTTACCATTTGGCGATGGGCCAATGTCTCGCGACAAATGGTATTATACACGATACTCAAATATAATGCAAGCACTTTTTAATTTTTTTTCATATTTTATCATATTCGATTATTCCGTATTAAATTCTATCTTATTTTCTTAACAAAACCATCATCTGTAGCAGGATTACTTATAAATGTCTGATATTCCATAATTATCTTATCACGCTGCATATCCGATATAGCTTTTTTAACATCAAGAGTTTCAAGATTGCTTTCACTGCCAATTAATGACTTATCCTTATTCATATCTTTAGTGACTGCCAATTCAATCACCCGGTCTGATGTCAAAAGTTTATTATCATTAGTGCTATATTTCTGCTTTTCTTCATCAGATTTATTTAATGCAGTATCTGAAGATGTATTATTCGAACTCTCATTTATATTATTACTATTCTTCTTTATAACAAGTCCGTCGCTATCCTGGCGTACATTCTGATTCATATTCAATGAATTATTATAGCCTTGCAAATATCCGTAATTCATATTTATTGCTGAACTCATTTTAAACACCTCTTGCCTGTACCAGATTTTTTTTAAATATACACTATTCAATATATTTCAATCTTTACTAATTTATACATTTATATGTATTACTTACTAAATAAAATATAATGAAATTAAATTTATACATTAATATGCTTTCACTAAATTCTCAAATCGTAACCAAATACTTCTATATATATTCTAATTATCGGTACAAATATGTCTTTTCTTTACCCTGATTTTTATAGTTTATTTTCACACTATATATTAATTATTCTGTCACACATTTTATCTATTACGTGTATATCATGTGAAATGAATAACATTGACAAGCCAAATTCTTTTTGAAGTGAAAGTAATAATTCAAGTATTTGTGCCTGAATCGTAACATCAAGAGCCGATACAGGTTCATCCGCAATTATGAAGTCTGCTCCACCGATAAGTGCAAGTGCAATACTTACTCTCTGTCTCTGACCTCCACTTAATTCCGCCGGTTTACGTCTGGCAAACTCTTTACCCAGCCCAACTTTGACAAGCATTTCTTCTACCGTTTCTTTACGTTTATCGCGTTCCATATGTTCTCTTACCTTTAATGGTTCTTCTAATATCCAGCCTATTGTCTTAGATGGATTAAGTGAACTAAACGGATCCTGAAATACCATCTGGCTATACGTTGCCTTATTAATCACTTCACCTGTATATTGTTTATGAATCCCTAATAAAGTCTTAGAAATTGTAGTTTTACCAAGTCCACTTCTTCCCACAAGCCCTAAAATTTCTCCTTTATGAATCTGGAAATTCAAATTATTTATTACATAGTGTTTCTTAGAACCCTCTTTATAATAAATGCTTAAATCTTTAACTTCTACAATAGTCTCTCTGCTCTTCTCTTCCGATTCTTTTTTGCCTCTTGGAATTGATGCAATAAGTTTCTTCGTATATTCTTCTTTCGGTTGTGTAAGAACCTGCTTTGTTTCGCCTTCTTCTACTTTTTTGCCACCATTCATTACAATTATTCTATCCGCCATATCTGCCACTACATTCAAATCATGTGTAATCATAAGAATTGATATGTTATTCTCTTTACTTATTTTTTTTAATAAATCTAATATCTGTTCCTGGGTCTGTACATCTAATGCAGTAGTTGGTTCATCGGCAATTAATATCTTTGGATTACAGATGGTTGCCATTGCTATCATTACACGCTGTCTCATACCACCTGACAGCTCATGAGGATATTTTCTATAGATTTTCTCAGGTTCAGGCAAATCTACTTTCTCAAACATTTCAATAACCTTATCCTTCATTTCCTTTTTAGAAGGTTTTTTGTCAAATGCATCAATATGAAGCTTAATCATCTCTTCAACCTGTTTTCCCACACGCATAACAGGATTTAGTGAAGTCATTGGCTCCTGGAAAATCATTGCTATATCGTCACCCATATAGCTTCTTCTTTCTTTTTTAGTAAGCTCTAACAGATTGGTTCCATCTAAGTCAATCACTCCGCCTACCACAGCATTTTTCTTAAGAAGTCCGATTATGCTTAATGCTGTCATAGATTTTCCCGAACCAGATTCACCTACTAACGCCAGAATTTCACCTTTATTCAGTTCAAAAGAAAAATTATCCACGATTATGCCATTTCCTATATCATCATTAAATGACACTGTAAGATTTTCAACCTTTAACATACATTTCCTCATTTCTATGCACTATAATCTGCTTCAACTTACTTCTGTTCACTAACACCTTCGCTTATCAATACAAACGATAATATCAATAATATTATCATTAATCCTGGAAAGATTGATGCCCATGGTGCTGAGAATATATAGCCTTTTGCCTCTGAAAGCATACGACCCAGGCTGGCATTTGGTGGCTGCACACCTATTCCTAAGAAGCTCATGCTAGATTCTGCCAAAACAGCATTATTAAAACCGATTGCCACTGATGTTATTATTGTAGGAATTGCATTTGGAAGCATATGAACAAACATAACTCTCAAATCCGACGCTTTCATAAGTCTTGCACTTTTAACATAATCCATATGCTTTAATTTGATAAATTCACTTCTTACAATTCTGGCAAAACTCGGAATAAATATTATTCCAAGTGAAATAATTATCTTATATTTGCCACTTCCTAAGATACTTACAAATATCAACGCAAGCAATATACTAGGAAATGAAGCCAGTGCATCATTTAATCTCATAAGAACCTCATCGATAATTCCACCATAATAGCCTGTAAATGCGCCGATAATTATTCCAAAGAATAGTCCTATAGCCACAGTTGCAACAGCTACTATAAATGTAACTTTCATACCCTCTACCGTTCGCACATAGATGTCTCTTCCATAGTTATCCGTTCCCATAATGTGCTTGGCCGATGGCGCACTAAACTTCATATTGCCGTCCATTGCATTAGATGAATATGGCTGATAAAAAAAATTAACAATTATCATCAATAATAAAATAATCATTATAAAAAGTCCTAATTTCAGACTGAAATTCTTCTTAACTTTCATCCTATCTCCATTCCGCAGGCATTGCTCTAATTCTTTACTCTTGGATCAATAATATGATACAAAATATCTACGATACAATTAGTAATAATTACCACAAATGCAATATATACTACGATTGCCTGAACCACCGGATAATCTCTTGTTGATACCGAACTTACAAGAATTACCGATAATCCCGGCAGGTTAAATACCTGTTCTACCACGATACTTCCTGCCATTATTTCTGCAATAATCATACCTAAAAGAGTAATAGCAGGCATCAGACCATTCCTAAGAACATGGCAGAATAATACTCTGTTTTCACCTGCTCCCTTACTGTAAGCTGTTCTTACATAATCTGAGTCCATTTCTCTTATCAGAGAATTTTTAAGAAATTTTACCATCATTGCTATCTTAGGTATTGCTACCGCAAATGCAGCCGGAATCAAATACATAATAAATCCATTAAAATCATCCCGGTAACTTACATATTTACCCGGTGTAAACCATTTAAGTACAAGTCCGAAAATTATAGTTATCATAATTCCTAAGAAAAATGATGGCACTGCCATTACGGACTGGTTAACAATATCAAATATTTTTGACACTTTTCTATGTCCAAATCTTGCCATAAACACACCTAATGGTATAGAAATAATTACTATTACAATAAGTGTAATAACTGCAAGATACATTGTAACAGGAATCTTATCAGAGATTAATCTCGAAACAGGCATCTTATATTTGTAAGAAATTCCAAAATCACCTTTAACAAAATCTGTAAGCCAGTTGACATATCTGACTATAACTGGTTTATTTATGCCTAATTCTTCTCTGAGACTCTCGGCACGTTCCTCACTATATTCTGTTCCAAGCATTGATGTTACAGGATCACCCGGTACAATTTGAAATAAAAGAAAGGCAATAAATGAAACTAATAATAATGTACCAACTAACGTTAATGCCTTTTTTACTATATATTTCATATATTGCCTCCTTCTGATTCTTTGCAATTTAATTCATTTATCTAAATTAGTTTTACTTAAAACTTAATACTGACATATCCTGTACAAATATAGGATAGAATGTAAATCCCTGAAGTTTATTGTTTAATGCAACTAATGTTGGTGGATCCATAATGTAAATTGCTGCTGCATCATCAGCTAAAATCTCCTGTAACTGATGATAATATCCAACCTTTTCGTCCTCATTTGTTGTTGACATAGCTTTTGCAAGTACTTCATCATATTCTGTGTTAGTATAGTTACAGAAATTCTTGCTATAATCAGACTTATATCTGAGCATCATATCTGATGGTGCAAGTTTAGCATCAATACCGATAACTGTTGCTTCAAAATTTCTGTTTGTATATACATCTTCTAACCATGTTGTCCAGTCGATAAGTTCGATTTTCGCTTCTATTCCAACTTTCTTTAACTGTTCAACGATAACTTCACCTGTACTTACATGGAACTGATAGTTTGATGGAATCTTTATTGTAAATGAGAATCCATTTTCGTATCCTGCTTCTTTTAATAAAGCTTTTGCTTTCTCGATATCAGTTGTATATTTACCTGATAAATCTTCATAGTATTTACCAAAACCACTATATAAAGCACTTCCAAGAGCTGTACCTTTTCCACCTGCTACAATCGACATAATCTCTTCTCTGTCAATTGCATAATACATAGCCTGTCTTACTAATTTATTAGAGAATATTTCATTAGAATTATTCAAATATAATGCCTGAGTAAGATTTGAATTACCATCTACGATATCCATTGTTCCTGACAATTCTGTTGCCTGGCTGTCTGTAAGATATGGATATACATCTATTGAGCCTGCTTTTAAATCAAGGATTACTGAGTCTGTGTTCTGAACAATTCTGAATTCTACGTTATCAATAGTTGGAACACCTGACTGCCAGTAGTCTGCAAATTTCTCTAATTTAATGTTCTCCTGTGGAGTATATGACACAAACTTATATGGGCCTGTACCAATTGGTGCTGTTGCCTGTGAGTCATAATCCTTAGGAATTATTGCAACTGTCATATAACCTATAAATTCTGTATCTGCCTCTGATAACACAACGTCGATTGTAGAATCATCTACAATATTTACACTGTCAATCTTAGCAAATGCACTTACTAATACATCTCCACCTGTTTTACCTGCGTTACGTTCTATAGAATATTTAACGTCCTCAGCAGTAACTGTTTCACCATTGTGGAATTTCACATTTTCTCTAAGCGTAAATGTATATACCTTTCCATCGTCAGAAACTTTGTAATCACATGCTACTGCCGGAACTAAATCACCATTTTTATCAGGCTTGACTAAGCCCTCAAATACGTTGTATAAAACTTCTCTAGTTCCTGCCGTCTCTGCTAAATGTGGGTCAAGACTATCCAAATCATTCTGTATTCCTACAACTATTGAATTATCACCCTGAGAGGTTTTTCCGCTTCCTTTGCTACCGCCAAAACATGCTGTAAGTGCAGTGCAAGTCGCAATCGTTAATAAGACTGCTAAAATCTTTTTCTTCATTCTGTCCTCTTTCCGGTATATCCACACATGAGAAATACTCATGCACGTGAATATTTCCTAATGTTTTAGTCTCTTCTAACATTTTTCTTAAATATGTACTTATCACATTGCCAGTATATCAGCTATATGTGTTCCATATCTCCTAATCCTGAAAAGACTTCTACATTGTATACTTAGTAATAATAAAAATCAAGAGAATTTTTCTTGTTTATTAAATTATACAATTTAAAGAAATCAAATTTTATAGTTGACAAATGTATATTTTTCATTATAATTATACATAGAAACGAGGACGTTCATATGATACGTCCTCGTTTTTTACTTTCCCTCACATTATACATATAAAAAGGAAGCTTGAACTCCGCACAGTCAAGCTTCTTTTTTATATTACAATATCTTCCTGTAATACTCAAATACTTTTTCAGATGATTCTATAATTTCTACCAATTTAAAACCTAATTTCTTAGCCAGATTTATCGAAGCTATATTTTTGACATCAATAAATGCAACCATATCGTTCACCATAATTTCTTCCCTTGCAAACTTACAGACAGCCTTGCAAGCCTCAAATGCATACCCTTGATGCCAGTATGGTTTACCGATTATATAGCCGATTTCTAACTTATTTTCTCCATCAACTTCTCTGTTGCTGATACCTGCCCTGCCGATAATCTTACCATTGTCTTTAAGACATACAACCCATATCCCGTATCCATAGAAATGATACATATTGTCAATGTATGCCCTGGTATATTCCTCTTCTTCATCTCGGTTCTCGTATAACGGTTCTATATAATCTGTCATTCCATCATATGAATATATCTCATATAATGCATCTAAATCTTCTAAACTTATTTCTCTTAGGTATAATCTTTCTGTTTCTAATACTCTTCAAGGTTCACCTACTGTATGTGCATATGCCATTTCGAAAAAACTACTGTCTACATCTTCAAAACTCTGAAGAATGTAATCTGCATATTCACTGTTCTGTTCTCCCATACTCGTATTTTCATACATTACACATACCATATCAGCATTTTTAGCAGCCTTCATTCCATTTACTGAATCCTCCACAACTACACATTCCTCCGGTGATACACCAAGTCTATTCGCTGCTTCAAGAAATGTATCTGGTGCAGGTTTTGGATGACTGACAGTAAGTCCGCTTACTATTGCATCAAATTTATCTGCAACACCAAGTTTATTAATCGAATAATTAATTCTTTCCATTCCCGATGATGATGCAATCGCAAGTTTTAATCCTGCCTTAGAAAGCCTCTTTATCATATCAGAAGCACCTTTCATAACCGGATAGCCTTCTGTTCCGTTTATTTCTTTAATAAATTCATCTGACATTTTCATCAATTCGTCATTTGACAGTGTTATGTTATAATCGTGCTTCAAAACCTTCCACATATTATCTGTCGTACTTCCAACAAATTGCATATAATATTGTTTATCAAATGGAAGTCCAAGTTTCTCCATTAATCTTCTATGTGCTTCTAAATGAACTGGTTCGCTGTCTATAAGCACTCCGTCCATATCAAATATTACTGCTTTTAGCATTTCTCAGGTTCCTCGTATTCAACACCGAATGTTTCAACTGTTACTTTTTTCATTACTACATCTTCAAATGGTCTGTCCATATAATCTGTTGCTGTTTCAGCTATAGCATTTACAACGTCCATTCCCTCTGTAACTTTACCAAATGCCGCATAATCTCCATCAAGATGTGGTGATGTCTGATGCATTATAAAGAACTGTGAACCTGCTGAGTTAGGAGACATTGCGCGTGCCATCGAAAGTACACCAGGCTCATGCTTTAATTCATTCACGAAGCCATTTCTCGCAAATTCTCCTTTGATTGAATATCCAGGACCACCCATTCCTGTTCCCTCAGGGCAACCTCCCTGTATCATAAAGCCTCTTATTACTCTATGAAATATTAATCCATCATAAAAACCTTTATTAATAAGGCTTACGAAATTCTTAACTGTATTAGGTGCAATTTCAGGATATAACTCTGCTTTTATTATATCTCCATTTGCCATTTCAAATGTTACTACCGGGTTCTTGTTTTCCATTTTTTTCTCCATTCCATTCTGATTTACAGAATTATATTATTTAATATCTCTTTTTATAACAGGCTTTGTGTGGCTTATACTAAATAAACCATCACAAAGCAGATAAACTTATTTTAAAGGCTTCTTCCGCCTCCACCGAAACTGTGTCCGCCACTTCCGCTGCTATGTGAACCTCCATGCGATCCACCACCTCCACCACTGCTTTCCGAAGATATTCTCGTCTTCGTAGTAGTAGTATTGATATATCTGTCGCTACATACGTGCATTCTAAATTCATTTTTATCCATATAAGTATTTCCTGTTACTGTCATTCTCGCTTTATTAGAATATGACATAAATGCTACTGCAACACCTGCAACTATAAGTGCTATTATAAGACATGGTATCGGATTTCTTAGAATATAAAAAGGACCATGTTCAACATTCACATATTTTTTATCAAATTCTTCATATGTTCCATCAAACTTCTTCCAGTCATCCATATAATCATAGCCATAATCATTATAATTATCAAGCATTGTATCAGAAACTGAATCTAAAAATACATCACATACTTTATAGAAATCTGTAAGGTTCAAGTCCGGATCAATATATACATATACATCATCAAGTATATTTTCGATATCATCATCTTCAATAAGTAATATACCCAGGCCCTCTGTAACTATGTATGTCTCTTTATTATCTAAATCAACAAGAAATAGCACCGCAGATTTATCAAATCTGTCATCATCTTCATAGCCCAGATTATTATTAAGTACACTTTCCTGGGCATATTGTTTACTGCTTAGTCCTTTGGCATTAGTTGTAGTAGCTATGCCTATGTCTACTTTGCATTTATCTGATAATTTCTTACATTTCTCTACAAGTTTGACTTCTTCACCATCAGGAATCAGTTCTGCTGCATCATCTACATATTTCTTCTCTGTACTTTTAGCTGCTTCATTATTATTTTCTTCACCTGTCGTATCATTGCCATTATCATCAACAACTTCATCATTATCTGCTAATACTGTATAACTGTTAACACTTAAAGTTATCATCATTATTGCTAATACAATAACTGCTAGCAGGCTTCGTATTCTTGTCATATTATATTTCAAATTATTCTGTATATTTTCCATTATCCTAAGAACCTCCCCATTAGCATTAGTGTTGTGAAGACAGTAACGAATATTCCTCCAAACCAGCCCCATTTTTTCTTCTTAGATATAGGTCTGTCGGCAACAATTTTACCTGTCTGTCCGTTAAGTGCAAACATAAAATTTTTACCCTCATAGGTGTAATTAAGTATCCATACAGGTAATAATGCATATTTTGCCTGTAGACACTTAAAACGTGGTTGTTCACCAATTACATTTACGGTCGCATAACCTTTAATTGTGCTTCTAGTAAGATTATGTATATATTCACGCACACGTTTCTCTATACGCGGTGTCATCTGTTCACTTGTATAATTATATTTCTCAGCATAATATCCTGACAAATATGGCATCTCAAATTTTTCCATATTACTATATGTAAAAGGTTCTAATTTATCCATTATATCATCTGGCATCTTCTCTGACGCATCTGCCGGAATTTTATAGTAATCTGTTTCAACTTCTCTATCCACAACAAAATGGTCTGTATGAGTATAGTAATAATCACCCTTTGTCTCATGTCTTACTTTAGTACAATTAGCTGTCATTCTCAAATCTGCATTGTAGTCATATAACCAGAATGGCACATATATTCCGGTAATCTTCTCTATCATTGCCTTACTTTTAAGCTGTGTTGGGGTAAGTATTCCTTTTTTAGCCCACATAGAATATATATGCTCGGCTTTCTCCTTATCTATCTTAAATGGTATAACGTACGATGGTAATAACTCACCGGTTAGTCTGTCTTCCATCAATGTCGGTCTGCCGCAGAAAGTACAGAATGTCGCTGCTGTATTCTCATCTGTCAATATCTCAGCACCACACCCCTGACATCTGTATACCTTGAACTCTCCACTTCTTTCTCCACTATCAGCTGCATTTCCCATATTTGATTCTGCAGTATCACTGTTAAAATCATCTTTATGTACTGACTCGTACAATTTCTGTACTTCTTCTACTGTTGCTTCATATCCACAGTGAACACATTCCATTTTCTGTTTTTCACTGTTAAATTCCATAACTGACCCACAATTAGGACATACGTATGAACTTGCTTCCATCTTTCTTATCAGTCCTTTCTTTCCTTATTGCAAATTTATCTGATTGATTTAGTTTCTAATATATTTCTTATATGGAAACATTATACCAAATCTTTGTTATACGGTCAATTAAGCCCCTTGTTCACATTTTATTCATATTTTGTTAGTTTTAGTTTAATATAATACACATTGTTTATTAATTATTACCCTTTATAGTATTTAGTATAGAAAAAAGATTTTCTTTTTATATTTTTTTCATATTACTCCCTTTTTGTTTTATATAGAAAAAGTGCTTCGGCACTTTTTTTCGTTATTATAGAAGTTTTATAAATAACAAATTAATTTGTTCAGACAAGAATAAAGAATGTCGTCTGCGACATTCTCCGCCTGCGGCGGGTTGCGATAGCA
>OLGY01000320.1_pt1 | contig 37100 bp, 32 predicted proteins | sample 1605951 | NCBI WGS metagenome assembly OLGY01 (sample SAMN03283280) | human gut metagenome | biome: human-associated habitat; material: feces | host: Homo sapiens | place: Peru | collected 2012
TGGGTTTATCGAATGATTGAACGTTGGGTTTATCGAATGATTGAACGTTGGGTTTCTATGCATTTTCCTTATATTCATATTTTTTGGAATTGTAGTTATATCCATAAAAACGACAAAATCATGTTCCACTACAAAAAACAGGCAAAATTTCTCTATATACAAAGTACATATACCATTACTATCACAATGATAAGCATTTTTTAATTGAGAAGGTTTACCTTGTCGTAAAACTTCATAACACCAGAATTGGAATTTTTCCACTAATCTACTATTTTTATAGGAATCCAATTTGTCTATAAACTCCTTTGATGACTGTATTTTCATTTCTTATAAATTTTATCTATCATATCCATTACATTGACCAATTTCTCTGTACCCTTGCCATCCTTTATATCTCTTTTAACCACTTCAGCTAAAGCAGGCAAGGTTTTACGCATTATATAGTCCTTACAGAATTTTTTATTCAAAATTGCAACTTGTTTTTTATGTTTTACATGGGAAAGCCAAAGCCAAACACAAATTAGTACAACAAAAATAATTATCCCCCAAAAACATTTTGACAAATAGAAGTTTGCCCAAACCAACTTGCTGTTCTCTGTGATTTCAGCAACAAATCCACTGCACAAAATACCACTTATAATTACTGTAAAGACAAGACCTATCGCTTGCGCATACCAAGTTTGAGACATTGCATTGCAAAAGTGATGCATTTTTTTTACTTTCAGCATTTTTACTATTCACAAAGTAAGTATTCGGTATCACCTCATATTGCCTATACATATATGAGGCTTAACCTTCCACCAGCTAATGCTAAAGGAGGTTATACCTTGATTTGACTAAATTTTAATTTCAATTTTTATTATTCTTCAACTTTCCAAAACTCAGGAAAAAAAGTATAAAGCTTATTTTGTTTTTCCACATTCATGGAGTCGTTGCTTAACACCCTGCAAAACCTTCTCAGCCCACTGCTTATGATTTTGTTTCATTTTCTCCTTATCTGCTTCTGAAATTTCCTGCTGCGAAATATACCGTTCCATACATTTCACTGCCATCTCCTTTATCATATCAAGATCAGAACTAAGGACTTTATCATGAAGTAAATACTCTGATACCTTGCACTGAATATAGCCTTCAAGATAAGCTGTACATAAATCTGTGACTTCTAACATGAGAATAAAATAGAATGACTATTGTTTTATCGATGAATCGTTTTTTATTTGTCGGTTTGCGCACCACCCTCTATTACACCAAATATATTTTTTGCCCTCATATATGCCGTAAGAGCAGCTGATAAAAACATATCTCCCATAGGATGACCTGTCAACTCTTCAAAGATCTGACGTGTTAAGCCTGATCTTTTAACCAAATCTATGAATTCATCCTCAGTTATAAGTTTTTTACCGAGTTGCAGAAAACCTTGATTTACTATCTCCAACTGATATCCTACCATTGACCTTGCATCCTTTTCTTCATCAGAAAGATTACAACCCGAGAACAATTCATATTTGCTGCGAGGATCCATAAAATTGGGAGCCGTTATCTTTGCAACTATAAATTGATAAATCCAATGGAGGAAAAAGGCAGTAGCAATTCCTATTAAATATGCAGCAAAAGCATATAGAGCAGTTTGCTTATCTATCAGGGACAAGAGTAAATCCATGCATCCTCCACCCAGGAATAAAACCATAGAATCTCTTAACACTTTAGGATTATATTTTTTATACTTGCGCACAAAGTAAACCACAAGCCATCCGATTACAGCTCCGAACAAGAACACGGAAAAGGAAATAATTTGTAACATCATATTATCAATTATTTTTCTGATTCCACTTAAAAAGAGGCTCAGTTATTCATTTATTACTATCCGATGTTTGAATTGGCATATAGAAAATCATTCTATTGATTAGAACTGGATGATATCCCATCAAAAAAATAATGCAATATGTACTGTTCAAAGTCATCTATTTTTAATTTCTCAATTATATTTGGCTCGCCAATGTCTTTTAATTTTAAAATCGCCTCTTTTAAAGTCAATTTTGGGTCTTCAAAGTCAATGAGTCCAAAATTGTGTATCTTCTTTGAAATCATTCTTGGCAATCCATATTCCTCTAATTGATAAACAACTTTAGGCAAGAAAGCACTAGCAAGTTTGGCTTGAAATGCAGAAATGTCATATCCATTATTCAATATAACCATCTGCAACTTATTCAAATCTGCAACTAATGTTGCCAAATTGAATGTAACGTTTCTTTCTAACTTAAAGAATTCATTTATTCCTATTCCATATTCATCTAACTCTGAAAGCATATCAGGAATTGTACTATTCCAGTTCTTGGATAGTACTTTAATGAAAGCTACATAATTCGTATAACTTGTCTCCCAAATTCGTGGCTGCATACCTAATATTTTGTATAACATCCTATCCCACTCATTAGGATTTTCATTGTTGAGCCATTGTAATCCATTCCAAGAATTGGGTTTGGAATGCAAATCATTTGCTATTCTCTTTATCAAATTTGAATCTTGACTTTGAATGATATTGTCATGTTTATACTTGTAATACACATCACCCATGATACGCTCCATATCTTTGTCGTATTCATTGATTTTAGCAACTTGATCACGAGTTAAATCTTTGTTATATCTGTCTTTGTCAAGTGTACCGAGTATTTCTTCTGGAAATGGTATGTCAAGTTGTGTTTCTGTATCTTCAGGCTTCTTTGCTAAGACATAAATATGTCCAATGAAATGCTTAAACATTCTACCAGCTCGTCCTATAAGATTCTTATAAGAGAAATTACTGAAACTGAGCCCACGCCCTGTTGTCGCCCAAACTATAACATTTTCAGCAGAAGTATTTACTCCTTCTATTATAGATGATGTGGATATAAGCCTGTTAAGCCCTGTATCTTCCTCGAATAATTTAACTTGAATTTGGCTAAGTGAACGATGAAGTTGACCATTATGAATACCGATACCACGCTTTATCAGCAACGGTAACACCCAGCCAGGATCATAATTGCGACCAAGCCATTGGGAGAAGGCATCAAGCAATGTATCTCTTTTTTCTTTGCACTTAGATAATAAGAGATTTGATATTGCAGTGATATTTGTGTATGAACCTGCATAAATAAGTGTCTTTCCTTTTAGCTTATCTTGTAAGTTTAAGAAAACCTCTTTTTTCATCTCATTGTCCTTCTGAATCTTATCATATAGATTATGTACGCTTAAAAAGACTGTTTTGAAATCCAATGGCAGAAATTCCATATCTTTTGTAAATGGATTGTCTTCTATGCGACTTATATTAGGTGCTAAATAATATCTTTGTTTAGCCTTTTGTCCTAATTCAATGATAGCCTTTATTAAGTTTGCTGCTCTTTCTTTCTCGAATATTTTGCTTGACTTATAAAATTCGTCTATAATGAGAATATCCAAAGATTCCAATTTGTCAACATAATGTATAGCACGTTCTTGTGGAAAAATTAATATGTTTTTTTCTGCTAAATCTGCATCAGTTGTCGTGATAATGTTGTACTCTTGTGAGAATTTCTTGTAAATTCGTCTTCTCGTCTCATCCGTCAAAGCAATCGTTGGCACAATAATCATAACGTTTTGAGGCTTTTTAAGTTTTATAAAAGCATCCACAACAAAACTTTTACCAAAACTGGTTGGAGCACTGACAGCTATATTTTTGTTATCAAGCAGAGCTTTAAGCAATTTATATTGCTCCCGATGCAAAGCCTTTTCTTCTGCCAAGCCTACATCTACCTTAAATAAATTGTATGCAAAAGCATCAGTCCATGAAGAACAACTTTCCTCCATATAAGGATATAACCCTACCTCTCTTATGAGAGCATTAATCAAGGGATTATAAGGCTGTTCATGTTTGGACATATAATCAAGCAATTTAATAAGCTCGTCTCTTGCCATATCTTCACTACCTTGGTTAAGCAAATCACTTATTGTCTGGCAATGTTTAAAAATATATTCATCCATTTTACCTAAAAGTTTTAGCTCGGTTTATAAACATATTGACGATTTCCTCTTTATTGGGAACAGGAACGAGCATCAAATGGAAGCAGATGTCCGAATACATAAAGATATCATCTTTGCATTTTTCAATCTGTTTTTTGAAATAGACGGTTGCTCTATCTGCATATTGCTCCCTGATGGAGTCCAAATATTCCTTGTTTATAATTTTCGTCTTAGAGGTTATCTCACACTCATGCAACAACAATATTGGCACATGAAGGTGAGGTTTGAGTTTATCAAGAGACTTGTCTTTGTCTAACAATCTTTTTATCTTGTTTAATAAGATTTCGGGTATTTCAAGCTCATCCAAATCTTTTATCCCCAATATGATCGCGTTTTCCTTTTTTATTTTGTCTGATGTCAAAGTATCATGAACAGATTCTACAACTTTATCTAATCTTGCATTTTCTAATTTGTTGTAAAATTTAGCTTCTCCTAACCAAAAAGAGAAGTTTTCTTCATCCTCGATTACTATATGAACACTATCAGCACCTTTCGCAAAATCATTAGCATTCTGCTTATAGTATATTTTTGGCACAACAGGAAGAGCATTGTAGTGGTGCTTCATTATGCTATATAATAAAATTTCTGCTATTTCACCACCGCTGACGTCATTATCAGTTATTCGGAGATTCTTAGCTGCCCGCTTTAACAAAGTTGACGGACGTCCACCTAATGCCTCACGCTCTTCTTTATTCAAAGCAGTTTGGGCAATATTATCCCATATGAAATCATGAAACGCTTCAATATTCCATTTTCCATTCTCAAAATCATTCACCATACATAAGCTATACTTATGGTCTATCGGTGCTAATGTACTATCTTTTGTTATGTCCTTGAAAGGACAATCTATTATTACCTGAAATGGGGGTACCATACATGCAGTATTATGTAATCAATAAAACGAAGAATAGGTCAGCTATTGGGTATTCATCATAATGATGACTTTTTGTAAGTGGTTTTACGTTAAGCCCTAAAGCGAACACCTGATTCTTAAAATCCTCGAAATATTAGATGGTTCTATGTAATTTATACAATAGGCTTCATTCGTCAACGAAACCGCTTTCATTGCTCATCGAAATAGGCTTCATACGTCATCGAAGCCGCCTTCATTTTTAGACGTAAATATATCAAAACATGGCACGAATGAATTCACACAAGAATTTAGCACTTTTAAGAGCTGCAGCCTCATGGTGGCTATCATCCTTTCCTACTCCAAAATCCGATATTGCCTTTATCCAGAGAGCTTTTCTTTCCAATGTATGTGCTGCCAAATAGAGCGCAAAACCTTCCATGTCCAAGGCTTGATACTTGCGGTCATCTTTCAACAACGATTGCATAATAGTTTCAGACGACATGACAAATGGACCACATACGGTCTTGGATATATGTACAGGATAATCATCATAATCATGTAAAAATGCCGATACCTTGGAAATCAAGGATCGATTCGCTGGAATCTGCTGAATTTCATGTAATAGTCGAATTTCTCCTTGATGTTCTGCATCCTCTACCACCTTTCCTATGGCATAATCGTTAATAGACTCTGCCACGATAATATCCTCACTATTTACACCTTCCTTCGGGAAACCAGCTGTTATGCCTGTCATAAAGATGGTATCAACCTTGTAACTGGTATATAAAGCAGTTGCCAACACCGATGTGGCACAAACACCTTGCTTGTTGGCGCAAGTCGCAATGATGCGAACATCGTGCAAACCTGCCGTATGAATGGTTGTAGTGCGAAATGTGTAAGGCAAGGCAGGATGCTCCAAGTATTCCCAATTGTTACGAGAGAAAGCCTTTAATAACTGTTCAAATTCTTCATTGAGGGCACAGATAATAGCTACATCGTATTTGTTTCGATTCTCTATACTTACCTCAAGCGTTTTCTTGAACTGATGGAGTTGTGTTATCTTTTGCCTTAAATCCTTACGCCATTTGTTGTCGGTATGCGAATAGAAAAGAAGATGCCACAACTTATCTCGGAAATCTTGCTGTTGCTGCGTAAACTCTTGCTCAAACTCTGTCAAACCGATAATTTGGAGAGGAACTTTGATGCTTTCATTTTGGTATATCTCCTCCAAATATTCAGCTCCTGCCGTATGTGACGATTCCTCATCCTCATGATACGGCATTACCATATCGAGAATCAACAAGTCATATTGCTTCTCGTGCATAAGGGATCGTCCCTCATTGATATTGGTAGCTACATCTATATGAATTTCACCTTTTGACAAAATAGCTGCAGCTACTTGTCGCAATTCCCCAACCTTGATGTCGGAGTCATCCATTATCAATATATCAATCATGCGAATATACTTTTGATTTGTTGTTCCAAAATGTTGCGCCAATCTCCTTTTTGGGCAGAGTAATAAACATAGGAACGATAATTATCTGGATATTGTTCTTTCAATTCCTTGTCAAAGGTAGCCAATTCTTTGCGCCCGAAAACGTTGTACATTGTAACCACAATGACAGGGGTAGAAATATTACGCAAATACATGCCTTCAAGGATATTCTGACCAGCAGCAGGCTCAGGTAAACCACCACTGGCATCGTCATTGAGATCGAAAGTACTCATCGACATATCAAGAAGTATGAGGTCGTATTCATCCTCTGCTTCGAATATCATTTCTTGGGCAGAATTATAGGAAGTACAGTTAAAAACTTTTGCATTAGGAAATTTCTCTTGCAAGAATTTTCTAATGTCCTTGGCTTTTTCCTCATAATCCTCTACAAGTAATATTCTTTTACTCATAAGCTATATTTGAAGGAATATGTTTTAATTGGGTGTCATCCACCAACATGCCATAGAGATTAAAATAAATGTCGGTATAACATTTGCCATTCTTCGCCTCTATGGTGAAACTATTGTTTTGGTCTCCAAACTCGAACTTTAGGATATTCATAGCCTTGACCAATCCACTACCTTTTTCTTTTTGCAAACGATGCTGGTCTTGCAAACGCTCACGGAAAACTTGATTCAATTTATCCTCATCTGTACCATCTGGCAAATCATTGTCTAAATGTAAATGAAAGATGTGACCATCTTTCAACATCGGTATTATACCGAAGGTGAAAGCGTGTTCTTTTTTGCAATACTTCAGCATGTTGCTGAAGAATATCGTAAAGAGGTCGAACATGGATGCACTATATTCCGAGCGTATATGCAATTTGATGTCAAGTGACAAATCATTTCCTTTTTCGTTCAATTCCGGTATGTACTTAACGGCAGTTTCCATAGCCATCTGCAGATGGTTGTCAAGCAAGAAATCATCATACTTGGTTTCCTGACGATAAAACCATTTTTCAACTTTCGACAGTTTGGCTGTTAGTTCCTCACGAGCCTTGTTGATGGTTGAGGTGAGATGCTTGTACAATTCGGGTACTGTGGAAAGCGGTTGAATAGAGGTTTCAAACTCAGTCAGTAAAGCGAACATACTTGGAGCCAGTTCATTTTTTACCTCACCACGTATTATCTCAAGCCGACGTTCTGTAATCTCCCACAAATAGTCCATTACGTGACGGCAAAAGTCTTCAACATCAGAAGTTTTTGCCTCTATCTCCAAAAAGCGGTCACAAATATCATCTGTAGAGACTTCGTAATCAAAATCACCTTTCATGGCGTCATTTTCGTCCACGTGTATCTGTATGACCGTATCTTTGAAATCAGCAATGAGCTTGTCTATTTTTCTGGAAAACTCTATGATGCATTTGTTTAACTTATCATTGTTTTGGACATCAAGATTGAATTCCCTACGCCATATCTGATTTGGAATATAGGTAGTGCCCTCCGTGTTATAAACAAGATCGAGCCGTGCTAAACCCGAGCGTAACTCACCCTCAAAGACTCCATGACGAATACGAGTGCTCAGATAAGTACCTAATCCGAAGCGACTTTTAAGGAACGCCCTGCGAATGACATCAAAGAGTTGAGTTGCTGCTTCAGCCACAACATTATCTGAGTATGTTGCTGCATTTTTTATCATTTCCACTGACTTTTCCTTATTTGAATAGTCTAAGCCATCAACAAGATAATATACTCGTCCTTTGCTTGCCAAGGCTGCTTGTTTTTTAAAGCGGTCGTATAAGTCCGCAATGTCTTGCAGCTCATACTTTATCACAGCATCCTCATTAACATAAATCTTACTGTCATCCAGTTTTTTCATACCTCGGTAAGCTATCAGCTCATGCATCAACTCTGTATAAATATCATTATAACGGTTTTCTTCAGGGAACTTCATGCGAAGAAAGGTTACAATCTTCATTTTTTCCTCCAAAACTGCCATTGTGCTCTTCAGTTTATAATGATGATAAAGAATATCATCAGTCAACAATATAGAGAAGAATAATTCCACTTTGGCAAGAGGCTTATCTGCTAATATATCAATCAATTCTGATGGATATTTGACATATTCGTACTTGCAATATTGCTCTAAAACAAATTGCTTTTGCGGATATTTCTCAGCATTGAGGAAAACAAACAGCAAAAAGTCAATGTTGTTTTTGATTCCTGTATACCGTTGTTTCTTGATATCTTCCAAGAACTGATGTGTATCAATCTTCGAAACGAATGACTTGTTGTCCAAGTATTTTTCTATATAGAATCGTACAGCCTTTTGACGGTAATCTACACCAAGCTTCAAATAAGAACGGAAAATATACTCCACAGCCGTCTGCGCCGTAGGAGTTATGTCGTGGTTCTCATCAAGAATGGCTTGCCATTTGCCAAGAGCTTCCTCGTACTTTCCGTTGTCAAACAATATCTTAGCATTGTCGATATCACGAATATACGATACAATAGATGTGTCCTCTATGACTTCTTTCGACACTCTTTGGCGTTGATAGTTTAAGGATTTAGACCGTGGCATCAACTTCAAGGCAGCCTCTATATACTCTTGGCGAATTTTATCATCAGAGAAAATTCCACAGAAATAAGGGTCGAAACAGGTCATAGCGAGTTGCCTTAAAGTCTCGCAATGAGAAACATTACGCTCCTCTCGTATGAAATAATCAAGTCCTGCTGCTATCTGAAAGCCATAGATATGCTTATTTAACTTATATAGTCGATCCTTATATTGGTCATTATCCTTCTCCGTCATTACCTTATAAACATTGAAGGCTATTTCGTTGAGAATACTGTCATGGTTCGTGTCTATATATCGGAACCCTCGATGCAAGAAAAGCAATGCCCGACTATAAAATTTAACTACATCAAAATTAGATGGGTTCTCCCTTAGGTATTCCCTACATGCAGAAATCGTTTCCTCATATCTTCCTGTATAGTAACAATCCAAGATATGCACAAAATCCTTGGAAAAATATGACTCTGACAATTTCTGAACATCATCAATGGCAAGAAATGGATTGAGTTGGGCATCGCCCGACATGCGATAAAGTTTTCTTGCGAAATGTAAAATGCTCGCTAAATGCTCAGGCTCCTTGATAAGATAAGAGCGCAGTACATAGAGCAAGAGATTATAACGGTCGATAGCAGAATTGAGCGATTCCATGATGAGTGTCACAGAAAGATCATCTATATCATAATGCTGATAATAATTCAAGCGGAAAAGGAAATAATTATAGCGGTCATTCTGGAACTCATTGCGATTGCGCTTATATTTGGATATGAGGTTGTTATCATACTCGATAGCTGAGGAATTGCGAAGGCTGCGATTTGCCAAACTATTCAGCAACTCACTGATAACACCACACTTGTCTTTTTTCTTCTCCTTATTGACATCGCTCAAAAGTGTCAATACGGCATTGAGATTATCTTGGTAGCCATAAATGACAAACTTCATCTCGTAGTACCATACTGTATAACCAACCTTTTGAAGGGACTCTTCAAGAAGTGTATTTGCCTCTTGATATTCACCCAACAAGATATGTCGTTCCACGGCATCACGGATTTGCACAAAAACTTGAAGTTGCTTTTTATATCTACGAAGACCTGTAATCACCCAATTTAGTTCATTGTCAAGAGACACAGGCTTAAAGAAGTAGCAATTGTCGCCATTTCCCAAGTTCTTGATGGACATTGGCATGGCATTTCCCCAAATCACACTGTCTATTGGAGAAAGTCGTTTCTGTAACTCATCAGTAAAAGACATGACGAGCTGAGGATTGCCACAGTTCTTCAACTGGGTTGCCATGCGCAACCAGCCCACTTTACCTTCCTTAGCGGCAAAGAAGCAAGATGAAACTTGGTAGTTTTTCATCTTGGGAGAGATTATAGGTATATTTGTATTGAAAAACATCAGCTATTTCTTTTGTATGTTGTTAATAACTTTTGCCGGGTTATTGTTAAATTGCTCTACATGTGGAAACACCAAGGTTTGGTGTATAGTGCTATTAGAGATATTTCTCGAAGATGGCAAAGCTTGCTCTGCTTTTTCCAAAGCTACATTTCCATCCACAGCTTCTGAAACGATAATGATTGGATTTTGAGGTATCCGAACATTGTGATTGTCATGGAAGCCACGAGCCGCTGAGACAAAGTGATTGAAAAGATGAAAAGGCTTATATCCAGTCAATTCCTTGCGAAGTTCATAGATAGTATGCCGCAATAGACCATTGGCATCCGAGTGTAGGGAGAGAACAGTCCATATTATTGCCAATATCACTTTGTCAAATGAAGGATATTCCTTTTTGACATATTCTATATAAGCATTGATATTGTTTTCCGTACTTGCAGTAGTCAATATTCCTCCATATATTCGATATGCCTCATACATAACAGTAAAGACATCCTCGTCATGGTTGCCGAAGAATTGGTCTTCATTATCATCCAAAAATCCATAGAGAAATTTGTTGATTTCATTTTCCTTTAAGAATGTATGAAAGTCTTGATGGGTCTTTAACATAACTAAGTGATCTATTGTAATAGGTCTTTTACATGCTTTACCAATAGCTTTTCGTCTGGCTCAGTATGTAATTGAGCACGCACAGAATGATCTTTGTCACCCTCCAATGCTTGTGCCAACGTTGCAGCATTATCTGTAGTAAGAATTCTCTCCTTACACATTATATATATTATATTGGCAATGAGATTGCGGTTGAAGGTGGTGTTCTTCTGCTTGCCAGGCTCATAGACAATGGCTTCCACCTCGGGTATGGCAAGAATGGAATGCCACAAGGTTTCGTAACGGTTCTTCCACTCCTTGCTAACGAAGGGCTTCAAATGAGCTACATAATCCATGATCTCTTCCTTACGCTGTTCTTTCTCTGCTCCTTCCATAGCTTTGCCGACTGACTCTGCTGGCTTTTGTTTGTCACCGTAATTATTATTGATGACAGTCGTGGCATTGGGTACGTAGTTCTGTACTGTACCTATATGTATCTCCTGAAAGGTATTGCCTGTACCAGGATTGCCTTTTATGTTGATGTCCATAATGCTTTCTTTTATTTGTTGTAAGATGTTGTATTTCAAGGTGAAAGAAAGAAGAAACTTTCATGCAACTTTCTTCCTTGCTTTCGGCTTTTGGATGTTGTACCTTTGCATCGCAGTTCAGAAATAAAGTTTAACTTCTGCCGGGCGTAATGACTGCTTGCGCAAATACCAAGTCCCATACCGGCGATGGGCAATCGAATGATTAACTATTCTGTATTCATGTTGCCTAACCCTGTCGACAAGACGGCTGCTCCTAAGGCTTACGCCAAAGCTCAGGCTAACGAGGTGATGACTTTCCGCAACTTTACGCAGCACATTGCTGACCATGGTGGTTATTCACGTGGTAAGGTGAAGGGTATCGTATCCGACATGTGTGCATGCTTGGTGGAGATGCTCTTGCAAGGCAAGAAGGTACAACTTGACGAGTTGGGCGATTTCTGGCTTTCACTCACCTGCGAAGGTGCAGAGAGCTGCGAGGCTTTTTCGGCTGACAACATCAAGGGAATCAACATCATCTTCTCTCCTGGTGTGGACTTCGAGAACCTTATCAACAAGGCTGACTTTGCGCCTGTGGCAAGCCGTGCCGCTCAGGCTGCAACCTTGAAGGCTGAAAAGTTGGGTGTCAAGACCGTAGATCTGGAGGCTGCCAAGAAGAAGAAACCAAGCTCTTCCGAAAATGGCGATAACACTCCTTCTGGAGGCAACACCCCTTCAGGCGATTTGAATAGCGGAACAGAAGGAACCGAAGGCACTGGAGATAATGAATAATCCAGAATGAGGAATGCACTGCGCCCGAGTGCAATCGGGCGCAGGCACAAACTCCACTATTTTAATTTTAAAATCAAATGCATATGAATAATCAAAATGAAAATTTAAACAATGGTTCCAAGAAAATTTCTTGGGTATCTATCATGAACGCTGTTGTACAGGCTATCATCGCTGCGCTAACCGCACTGGGCGTAAGCTCGTGCGCGAACTTTGTTTAGTCTTTAATGTTGATTTTCTCTATGATTCAAGAAAGATTTCCTTTATCAATTGGGGAGGAGCTGGTGCGTAATGAACGCACACTCCTCGCCAGGGTGGAGGACGGCAAAATGATGATGAATGCCGACTCCGTAAAGTTTTTGGTTTTGCACTGCTCGGCTACACGATGCAATCAGGACTATAGTGTGGAACAACTTCGACGTGACCATAAGAGCCGTGGTTTCTATGATGTGGGCTACCACTTCTATATCCGCAAGGATGGCACCATGACGCAACATCGCTTTCTGCTCGAAGTGGGTGCACATGCGAGACCTTTCAACCGTTGTTCTATCGGTATTTGCTACGAGGGTGGACTGAATGAGCAGGCGCAGCCTTGTGATACTCGCACGACTAAGCAGACGGAAAGAATCGTTGATGTGCTGACTCGTCTTCATCGACTGTTTCCTAAAGCGAAGATTGTGGGGCATCGTGATTTGCCCGGTACTACGCCTAAGGAATGTCCTTGCTTGAATGCTCACGCTCTGTTTGGCTGGATCGAAGACCTGTAATCATGAATAATGAAAACTATGAATAGTAGTATTGTTTTTGTCTTTATGGTCTTTCTTCTCCTTCTCAAAATCCTGGGCTGTCTTGTTGTGAAAAACAAGTAGCCCCAGGACATTCCTTCTACACTTGGATCCGATTTATCATCAGCCCCAGTAACGTGGAGCCCTTTGGTAAGCGGTAGCTTACGTCGGCTGTAGAAGGAGAATCCAAGCAATCCTGCGTCATATTCGCTTTCTACTTTATGCCTTTTGCTGCAACCATACCCGATGGTTGTCGTAGCTTTGTCGTTTTTTTCATAATGTGCATCATCTGAATTGTATATATGAGTTTTTATTTGGCACGCAGCCTCTGCACATGTGTCTTTATTTTACATTCATCACCTCTTCTTCTTAGGAAAGGGCAACTTATTGCAAAAATACAAATATTTTTTGGATTTCGTATCAAATCTTAGCATTTTCAGTTTACGATTCCACAAAAACGTACTTTAGCAAGTTCTGAAGTTATAGCCAACAGCCTTTGTGGACTTGAAAATAAACATAAAACATTCCCACTTTAGGCTTATGGCTTTAACTTATATAACTTATTGATTAGTTTTGGAGCATACCTTATACAAGGCTAAATTCGACTCCTGCAATCTGCTTACTTTCTTTACCTGATACTTTGGATTATGCTGCAATTCCTTTAGGAACTTTTCCATACCTTCTTGATTATAATCATCTCCTGCCTCTGGTATGATTACATAATCCACCTCACCTATTAAATTTTGTGGATATATCTGATAGAAATAAGTATTCTGGTTCGTTGGCTTCAAAGCATAGAATGTAGAGAATGGAGCTGCTATACGATCAGTCTTTTTAAAATGCTGTTGGTTGACAAAAGCTGCAATGCGATCAGTTGGAGAGTCGCCTGTTAGTGGGATACTATTCAGAGCCATTCCTAACATTACAATTGCTGATATTCCGACAAGCGGCATAGCAAATAAGCGCTTCCCTACATTCATCCAGATGAGCAAGGATAAGAGCATTGGAAGAATCGCCGTCCACATGTAATATCCTTGATAACGACCAGCCAAGTTGTAACCCAATATGGTGAAAATAGAGAAGAAGAACACCAATATGGGCATTTTGTATGCTTTTACATGATGCCAAGCCTTATGAAGTACGAGCAGAAGGGCATTCACCATAAACAGGATAACCGCTCCTGTATAGGCAAATATGTCTAACAATTTAACATAGAAAGGCACTGGAGAAGCATCAGGATAGCCCAATGGAGTCACCTCTTTTCCTAACAGTGGGAAAATGATTCCACGCACAATCTCCCACAGTTTCATGACTGCACCCGAAGAATTCATGATACTGACAATAAATGCCTTCGCCTCGCCAAAACAGGCCATATATGCAATCACTATTATAAAGCCTAAGACAAAGCCAGCCAAACAGCACAATGCAGGATGCACCATTCTCTTAACTGGGCGAACAAAGAGAGCCGTGAAAATCAAGCCTAACACCACATATAAAGCAGATTGTATTCCAGCAACGATGCTTAAGCCAGAAAACAACATCAATTGCCAAGTATATTTTTTCTGCTCCTTCAGATTCTTGACCACATAAATAGCAAAAATAACCGTCATCAAAGCGCCAAGTATATCGGGACGTGCCATGCGATAGATCATCACCATGAGGTCTGTAAACCAAAAGCCAAGAGAGAACAATGCTATTGACAACAGAGACAACTTCTTACCAGCCAACTGTCCTCCTAAACGAAGCAAGAAACCACCCAATACTACTGTCGTTATCATTTCACACAGTCTCACTTTCAAGAAGGAAAAACCGAAAATGGAAATCCAGACATAGAGTAACCATGTATAAAGGGGAAGATAGACCGAGAACGGCTTACTGCCCTCGCCCATTGCATTGAAAGCTGTGGTGGCCCACTCGCCATAAATATGCATATTGGCAGGGGTGTCTGCCAGCATCACCTCATCACACCAAGGTATAGAATGGCCCATCGTCACGATATTCCAAACCAATGCCAGAATGGAAATCAATCCATAAACAAAGCACCCCTTATGCTTATATAGAAACTGACTCATCTTTATAATCCTGCTAAAGTTTTAAACTGCTCCACCAAGACTTCCTGGTCATGGAGTTGTTGATAATTTTCCAGACGTACCTTTTCCTCTTCTATGCAATTTTGGAATCTTTGAATACTCTTCAAGAAAGCATCATCTGCCGACAACTCACGAGTCTCAAAATCTTGGTTTTTCTTTATGATGTAGGTTGGTACAAATCCTGTGGGTGCCGTTAAGATGCGATTGGAAGTGATAGTTCCCTTACTACCCCAAATCTCTATCTCGCACTTGTAGTCGTTGTCCATGCCAAAGGAAATCTGAACAACATCGCATGCGTCATTGATCATCGTTGCAGAGCCATACATCTCCACCTCAAAGCCTTCGATTCTGTTAGCTTGAGCCGTAACGACTTTAGCCGTATCGCCCAGCAGGTACTTAGCATACTTCATGCAATAACCTCCAGCATCGAGCAATGCTCCTCCACCCAAAGCTTTGTTGTAGCGGAAATCATTGAGCTTTCTGAGCGGAAAACCAAAGGATATACGATATAAACGAACATCGCCTATTTCGCCTGAAGCAACCACCTGCTGTAACTCCTCCAACTGCTTATGATAGATAAACATATAGTTCTCATGCAAAGCCAACCCTTTGGACGACGCTAAAGATATTAACTCATCTGTATCTTTCAAGCAAGTCGTAGAAGGCTTTTCTACAAAAACATGTTTTCCTTTTTCCAAAGCTAATTTGGCCCATTGAAAATGCAAAGCTGGTGGCAATGGTATATACATGGCATCAACATCGGAAGACTCTATAATATTTTGATAACCTTCATATATCTTACCACCATATTGATCCACAAATGTCTGAGCCTTGGCTCGTTCTCTTTCTTGTTGGGCCTGAATGTCAGACGTCTTTACCTGTGACAAATCACCAAACCACTCCTGAGGGCTGGCTATTGCGACACCAGCAAATTCAAATGAATCACCTGCCTTCTGCAGGGAAGGAAGAAAACGACGAAAAGCGATCTCTGAAGGACAAATTATTCCTATTCGTATCATAGTTAGTTCACTAATAATTAATAAAAACTAATGGCAGCCAGCAAAGACCGGGCTGCAATATTCAGATAATTGTTATATGTGACGAAAGAAAGCATCTGGTTAAGCGTCATCCAACAATAGTTCTCGTCAACCTCTATAGGGAACTCGTCACCAACCTCCACTATGGTATTGAGATTTTGTTCCTGGAAGAACCTACCTCCCTCCTCACTTTGATAACTACTATACCATATTCTTTCCTTTGGCGCATTGAGGACTTCCTCTAAATAAGGAATCAAGTATTCATTCTTGCCCTTACGATAGTTACCAGTAAGACACTGTACTGTAGGAGCAAGTTCTACGACATCAAAATTACCCGATTCGAGTTTGGCTTGAACGAGAAAGTGATAGATGCCATCTATCTTTTTAACAATGAATCCCATTAAGCCTTCTTGAGCAGAGCGTACCATTGGCTGATCCCAAGCTACAACCTCCCTATTACCTATCTCCACATGTGCACCTATGACATCAAAATATTTTCCTTCCTCATGGGAAATCGTATGACCATCATATATCCAATGACGCATCTCGCTGATACCGATTGGATTTACTGTCAATTCATACTTAAACTTCAAGGAGGTAATCCACTGGATGATGTCCTGAAGTTCGTGCAAATGATTGTCTGCACTCAGTACTGAATACAAGTAAGAATCCTGCTTACCCATATTGGCACCATTCATCATGTTGACGGCAGACAGAAGACGAAGGGAATGTTCAGAATAACTGCCAAACTTGACACAGGACATCACTGTCCGACTATCCATATTAACAACATTCGGATACCTGAGCAATTCTTTAAGCTGTCCCAAAGTAGTCCAAATAAAGCCCGGCTTGACTTCAAACTCTTCATCAGCATCTACTTCCACTATGATATTGCGGTTACGCTTGTGCAAGAAACGCGCACCTTGCTCTGATTGCAATTGGTCTACAAGAATTGTAACCTCCCTTTCTCCTGTGAAATACTCAAGATAATTGGGAGATGCCCCCCCATGTACTCGCATATAGTTGGAGCGAGTTGCCTGAAGGGTTGGAGACAGCTGAACGACATTGAGATTGCCAGGTTCTATCTTTGCCTGTAAAAGGAAATGCATAACCCCATTGAACTTCTTGACAATGAAGCCAAGGAAACCAATTTCTGGCTGATTAATGATAGGTTGATCCCATTCATGTGTATTCCTATAGTTCGTATTCACTCGAATACCATCTATACTAAAAAACTTTCCACTCTCATGACAAATGTGATCATCACGATAGTCCCATTTAGACATCTCCGACAAAGGAATCTGGCTAATATTTGATACAATAGCCTCATTCTGCTCTTTCATCCAGGCTAAGATTTCGGATGTGGACATAAACATTCCACCACGACTCAAGGCCGAGACGAGAAAATCCAATTGGACATCTGAAACTTTTCTTGTTTTCATGTTTTTATAAGTCTTTTGTAAAATCTTCCAATTGCTTGTATTCCCAAGCTCCTAAAAGAGCCTTTATTTTATGATCGTCAAAATATGTATGTGAACTTTCTATACGCAAATCGCGTTCTGGCCATGGAACAGCAACTATATCCACATTAAATTTTGTTGCAATAATCTTTGCTGCCTCTCGTAAACTCAAGGTCTCGCCACCCACATTAAAAATTTGCCCATTACTACTGGAAGCAAAAGCACCCTCTATGATTTGATGACACAAATCTTCCATATGTGTGAAAGTACGCTTGATGTCTCCACCTCCATACAAAGTAATATCTTTGCCAGCCTTGGCTTGTCGTATGAAAAAACCTACGGTACCAAAAGAATAATCATTTGAGAGAAGATTTCCATAGGGAATGCAAATGCGAAATATGGTATAAGGTATGTCAAAACTCTGGTGATAGGCATAAAGCAATCCTTCACATGCCAGTTTGTTGACCGCATATATGGTTTTAGTTTCTTTTTCGTCCTCTTCTCTCAAGGGGGTATCAACACCCTTATAGACTAATCGAGTTGATGGGAATATAACCTTAGGTGCATAATCTGATTTTCTAATGGCATCCAACAAGTTCAACAAACCTATTTCATTGATGTTCACATAAGAATCATACTTATCAAAGCCTGCATAAGTTCCTGTCAAACCCGCAAAATTGAAGATATAATCGACATCAAAATTAATGTTTGCAACGGAATCTTTGTCTGTTAAATCTACCTTTTTATAATTAGGTTGAATACTGTCACAGACATCATAAGTATCAGGAACTATTTGGTATCGTTCCTCTAAATATTTAACAATGTGCTTTCCTATATAGCCACAAGCTCCGATGACAGCACATCTAACATGAGTATTATACTTATTTTCCATTTTCTACCTATTAAGAATTTCTGAAACCAATGAAGATGGACGATTTTTGGTTTGCTCAAATACGCTTCCTATGTAAACAGCTATAATGCCCATAATCATAATCATTACACCAGCAATAAACCAAAGCGAGACAAAGAGGGTTAGCCAACCGCTGACTGTTATACCGGTCATAATGTAATGCGCTGCCATAAACAGAGCCAACAAAATGGCTATAGCGGAAATAAACATACCAAAATAGATAATCAATCGCAGTGGCTTGGTTGAAAAGGCTACTGCTGTATTTAAAGCAAGTTCTATACGCTTTTTCATCGAATAAGAAGAAGCCTTTCCGTCAGCCCGCTCTGCATGAGGAATGGGAAGTTTACAGGACTTAAAGCCCACCCAATGGTTCATCAAAGGATAGTACCTTCTATAATCCCCCATTTGCAACATAGCATCTACCACTTTTTTACGATACAAAACAAAGTTGGCAATTGTCTCATCTTGCACGGTTTCAGTCAGGAAACCGAGCAATCGGTTAAATATCTTGGAGCCAAATTTCTTGACATAGCCATCCTGGCGATTTTGTCGGCTTGCATACACTATATCGTATCCTTCTTGAGCCTTGTTAAAGAGATTGACAATTAGTGCAGGAGTGTCTTGCAAATCACAATCCATCGTTACAATATAGTCACCTGTTGCCAAAGACAAACCTGTATGTATGGCATATTGTTGACCAAAGTTACGGCTATGGAATACACCTACCACATGCTTGTTTACCTTGCATATTTCACGGATAATAGCCTGACTATCATCTGGACTATGATCTTCAACCAAAATGATTTCATAATCATTCGTTAATTTGCTGACTGCTGCTTCTATCTCTTGCACCAATTCATGCAAAAGGGATGCTGCGCCATATACTGGACTTACTATTGAAAGTTTCATTGCTATAAATTAAAATAAAACAAAAAATCACATATTTTTCTTATTCTCCCATTATTTTTTTCATATAATGAGCTAATCTGGTACGGATATTCCTTTCAGAAACACTCAATCTTATATTACTAACTGAGCCCACTTTTAAAAAGGCTCAATATTTAATCCCTTCTAAATATATCTCTGGTATATACTTTCTCCTTTACATCATCCAGACAAGTATCATAACGGTTGGCGATGATGGCATGGCTCTGTGCCTTGAAAGCAGCCAAGTCATTAATTACCTTGCTACCAAAGAAGGTGCTACCCTCTTCGAGTGTTGGTTCATAGATGATGACCTCAGCGCCTTTTGCCTTAATACGCTTCATGATGCCCTGGATGGCAGACTGGCGGAAGTTATCGGAATTGGATTTCATCGTCAGACGATAGACTCCAATGACGCATGAATTTACCTCTGCACCAAACTGGTTGTTCTCGGAATAGCTATACCAACCTGCTTTCTGAAGAACGGCATCAGCAATATAGTCCTTGCGGGTACGGTTACTCTCTACAATCGCCTCTATCAGATTCTCTGGGACATCGGCATAGTTTGCCAAGAGCTGCTTAGTGTCCTTGGGTAAGCAATAGCCACCATAGCCGAAGCTTGGGTTGTTATAGTGGGTACCGATACGTGGATCGAGTCCTACTCCATCAATGATGGCCTTGGTATCGAGTCCCTTCATCTCGGCGTATGTATCAAGTTCGTTGAAATAGCTTACTCGAAGGGCGAGATAGGTGTTGGCGAAGAGCTTCACTGCCTCGGCTTCCTTCATGCCCATGAAAAGTGTATCGATATCTTCCTTAATGGCACCTTCCTGCAAAAGGGCTGCAAATGTCTTGGCTGCTTCCTTCATCTCCTCGACATCGGTAACGCTCATGATGGCATCGTTTTCCTCAGCAAACTCTGGACGGTCGATAATCTTGGGATAGCCTACGATAATTCGACTGGGATAGAGGTTGTCGTAGAGTGCCTTGCTTTCACGAAGGAACTCTGGGGAGAAAAGGAGATTGAACTTCTTGACGCCCTTCTTGGCATACTTCAGGTAAAGGCTGCGGGTATAGCCCACAGGGATGGTACTCTTAATAACCATCACTGCGTCTGGGTTCACCTCCAACACCAGGTCAATTACTTCTTCGACATGGGTTGTATCGAAGTAGTTCTTTACTGGGTCGTAGTTGGTTGGTGCTGCTATCACCACAAAGTCGGCATCCTTATAAGCTGATTTTCCATCAAGGGTTGCTGTTAGATTCAGCTTCTTCTCTGCCAGATACTTCTCAATGTAATCGTCCTGTATGGGTGAAACTCTATTGTTGAGTTTCTCCACCTTTTCGGGGATTACATCTACTGCTGTTACGTGATGGTGCTGAGACAATAGCGTGGCTATGCTCAGACCGACGTAGCCTGTTCCGGCTACGGCTATTTTTATATCATTGAAATTATTCATAATGATATTGTGTTTTTTTCTTTTTTCTAAAATCATTCCGTCATTCCTTACCGTTAAGGAAGGCTCCACCTCTCATCTCGGTCTTCTTCAATAGTCTTTACGACCCCTTCGGTTCCCCTTGTAGGGGACAGAAACCTCAGGGAAGAAGAAACCGTCCTACTCGTGCTCAAACCACTACGCTTTAAGGTGGGCGAACCATCAGAGGTCTCGTCAGAGAGGTTGTGCGGGATGGGACCGCATGATTTAAAACTTATCATAAAGTTTAAGTATCTTTTATAAATGCAGCAATTTCTTTATATCTCAATGGTTTTTCAAATATGCGCACAGGACAATCGTCAAGATTTCTTTCTTTCAACATTTCATTTATCTTATCATTTCCGGTAATAATAGCAACTTTTGGCAAAAGTGAAGGATAATTATTCTTTATCTTTTCTAAGATGCCACAACCATCAAGATTACTTTTCGTAGCTAGGCTAATATCTACAAATATTGCATCAAATGTATTTAAGTCATCCCAAGGAATATCTTGAGACTTGTCACATTGCCTTATGTCCAATGCATTTTTAAATACGATACATTCAATAGCGCTAAAAACTGGTTTTATAGAAGCGTATTCATTCTCTATTGTCAAAATTTTCATTTTGGTAAAGTTTAAAAGTTATTTCCAAACAAAAAAGAGTTTTGTCGTCTTCGACTCTAGTGAAAGCTACAAGATCTAAATTTGTGTCAGAAACGAATGATTTTATATTAGAAACTCCATATGTTTTTCTTTTCGTAATTTCTTCTTTACTATTTTCATTATAACTATTGATAAGTTCTTTGACAATTGAAATCTCAAAAAAATCATTTAAAAAACATATTTTCAAAATATCAGTTGAACAGGAAACCTTACATGCGCTATAACTATTCTGGTATTTAAACATATTTCCTATAATATCAGAAAATAAGATTTCTAGTCCTTCCATATTGGTTTGAACTGTTAGATTTTCATTTTCCAAGAATTCCACATTATCTACCAAAAGATTCCGATGATTAAAAGAATTCTCCCATACAGTACGCAATATAGAAAACACCTTCCTCGGTTTTACCATTTCTATTTTCTGATAATGAAACGGATTATTATCTTTATTAAGTAAATATCTAGCTTTATTTCTAATGCTATCTATATCAATTTGAGAACGTTTCGCCGTTTCTTTAGCCAGAGAATTTATGGTTTGATTATCACCGGTAAAATCTGCATCATTGACGATATCTGTCAGAGTTTGGACAGACGTTAAACGATTTTTGATAAAATGCATAGTATTAATAGCGCTATCCACAAATCTACCTTTCTCTTTTATCTGTTCATTATACTCTCTACGTCTCTTCTTCATTATACGTTCTGTATAAAGAAGTTTTGCAAATCTTTTTAATGGTGATTCTAACGCCAAAGTTATCCATTTAAATCTCTCTGAATCGTTTAAGAAAGTCACAACAAAAAGATATTCTGAATTGTCTTCATTATTACGGAAAGATTTTTTATTTACTGGAATTAACAAATTCGAGCCTATTTTACGTTTTTCTATTGTTATATCCGCATTTAAATCAATTTTATCATTACTCAATCGCTCTATCTGTTTCTCTTTTAATTCGACATTATATGTATACACAAATTGTGATGCATTCACTATGTATAAACTCTTGTATGAATCATGAGTAATGAAACAGTATATTGCATTGCAAGATAGATTATATTTGGCACAAACATCAATAATTCTCTTATAGACTTCTTCATGTTTTGTACCATGATTGTAATAATCATCTATGGCATCCTGTAATTCTGAATTTTGGCTTGTTACCACCCAGTTCTTAACCGTATTTAGATGAATTAAAAAGAATGCGATAAATGGTAGAACGACATAAAATATATTTTTTGTTAAAATAGTGCTACCATTAGCATAAGCTAAAAATAGGTAAACAATGAACAATAATAATATGTACATCTTTGACCCCATATTCTTTCCAGTATGGTTAATCGCATTTGCTATAGGAATAAACAACATTGAAATAGTTGTAATATTATCCAAAGGCTTACCGTACAGTGAAAAAGCTATAATCGCCAAGTCAAAAACAGAACGCAATAAAGCTATAACTTTTGATATTGTCCCAAATAGCCTTGCTTGTACAACAAGATACAACAAAAAAAATATCATATATACATAACCAGGGAATATATCATCATATATCATAGACAATATTATTCCATAACCGACCAATATAACCCTAAAGTATATAGATCTCATATGCCTATTTGCTTGCAATATAAATCTATTTTTCCAATTCATCGACATTGAAACTAGCAAATAAATTTTTGAATAAGAAATTAACTCCAATAACTACATATATGACATTCCAAAGCACTAAAGATACTAGCCCTAATGTTGTAAATGAAATCTTAGCTGAATTATCTATACAATCAAAATGCAATGTAATAACATTAGCTAAATGATTGATAAAAGCATTGCTTGAAATAGAAACCTCCTGAAATGTATACCATTCCATACATGACAAAGGTGCAGGAAGAAGTATTATACATTCGATGAAATAAAGGAAAAGAATAGAAATTAATATCGTCCATAAATTTCGCGAAGAAAGTAATAATAAATACTTTATTGATTTTTGTTCCTTTGCAAGTTTTAGCTTCTTTTCGAATATCTTATTAGAAAGCCAAGCTGTTTCATAAGAAAAAGATTCGAGCAAATATTTCAAATATACCAACAACCTATATTGTTTTTCAACACTCAGATTGGATGACAGAACATATTCCAACAAAAGTTCCCTATTATAATCCTCATACCCAAAATCTTTTCTCCTTTTATTACGAAGATAGACAGAAATAAAGCATTTAACATCTAAGTATAATGAGTTTTTTGCATTTTGGACATCCAAATTATTTGATTCGAAAACTGTATCTATAATTATTGCAAATATTTGAGCTTTTTTCTCTAAAGAAGGACATTTAAACAAATCAGCATATTGCTTTGCTAAAAATGCCTTAAGCACTGATATTTCTTCATTCTCCATTTTGTATATCACAAATATAGTGACCCATGTAACATTAATATTTTATGTCCTTAGAATCTTCTTTCTCTATAAGTATAACTAAGAAAATAAAATATTGTTAAGTAAATATACTATAACTTCTGTTCAAAACCAATCCAAGAATTATAATCAACACCATTCATATAATGATTTTCTATAAACTTAAGATATGGTTTGCGCTGGCTTTCCTTCACGTATATTGAAGTATCAGAAAAACTATGGATAAGTTCTATGTCATCCACTATTGCTTTTACAACTATTGTCTCATAAGCAACAACACCTTTATCAAGTGCCTGAGCTATATCAAACAATTCATATTTATCAGCATCTATAGAACTTACAAATGCTTGAATATTAGGAACTCGTTCCAAATGACATTCATAGTCTGACAAATCTAAATTAGCTACACTTTGAATAATCAAATTTGCTAATTTTTTCTGATTTTGCTCCCCACCACCAGGGAAGGAAGAGCTGGTCAAAGTTAAATTTCTTTTTTTAAGTTCATTTTTTAAAGCAGTAAAGCACCTTATAAAGAAATCTTTTGTTAAAACTTTTTCTCGAATACCTTTTCTACAAATAAAAGGCAATGCATATATAACAGCCCTAAAACCAGTAGTCTTCCATAAAATATTATCTATAGGAGATTTCCATTCATTAGGAAATACTTCTTTCAGAGCATTAAAACAATTGGATAAAACACGAACCAACAGGTCATCTTTTTCTTGGGTAAAGAAATAACGCAATGGCATTTTATCATAATCTACCAACTCTTTGCCTTGTTTAAGCAATCGTGCATCTTCATCTGGCTTTTTCGAAATAAGCATCAAAATACTTTTTGCGAACGTGCCCTGTGACAAAGTCGCCTTATCTTGATCAGATGCTTTCTTTCCAAGCATTTTTAATCTATTATAAAACGGTGAAGATGTAGACGAATTCATCACACGAGCTATCTCATGAGCTGTTTTTTGCGGGCTTCTGTACGTTGAAACATCAAATAGGTCATAGATCAAACTTGGATCTACCTTACGCTGGTTGCTATTAATGGTTGAAAAGATGTATGCTTCCTCTGCTACTGTCAAATCAAACATCAGTACTACAGGCAAATAAAAGTCCTCAGGATGTTCTGAGCGCTCAATACCCCACAAACGATGTTGCCCATCAATAACATTTCCAATTATGCCTCTATCTTCTGGTATAACTACGACACGTTTTTCTTCATCAAGTATGACATCTTTACTATTCACACTGATTACTATTGGAGTTGGAAATACAGCATCAGGATCAGAACAATATGCTCCAATGTCTTTGATTCGTCCTGGTGACTTTTCACGTTGTACGGCATTGGGATCCTCATTTCTTGACGTAGATTTCACCACACTCAATAAAAAAGGCGCAGGTATACTACATAAATAAAATGTTCCTATCGGTTGCTGAACCTCTATATAATTAAAAATATTATTCATAAACTCAAATCTTTATTTTGATTCCACCCGATGTGGTAACAGTATTATTAGATGCAGTTGATTGCTGCTCGAGTTTTTTTACCTGTTTATTCTCCTTGACTAAATAATCATCCGACAAATGTAAGACATCTTCATGTTGCCCAATAAGTGTAAGCCCAAAAGAATAAGCAGAAAATACCAGAGCTAATATAAAGAAAAAAAATTGTGGACAATCAAACTTCATATCGGACATGTGCAATTTCGAGTAATCAACCATTGGCTGATCAAGAGTTGAAAACGAATAATAAACGCCACAAAAGAGCATTACAAATATAAGGACCGTTATATATGCAATATGCATTCTTCTATATTCAGGTTTGTCACCATTTATAAACCTTGAAAACAAGGGATAAATTAATGAAGAAAACATAACTATAGAAAAAGTATAGAAACTCCCAGCTGCAGAGTCTGGACCTAAAGCTACACAAATATTCCATCCATCAAAACCAACTCTTTTTATCAAATTGATAATTACACCCAGCAAACTGGCCACTAAAACAAATGCAAACCAAATGAATAACTCCAGTTTATGAAAACGGAACGCTTCAATTGGAGCTAATAAAGCACGCCAAAAAGGATTTTTGATTTTGGCTGTAATAAAAACAGAAGTTTTTTTCATAATTATTAATCATACTTGGTAACTACAAATATAGTATACACCAATCATTTTCTGGCTCATCATGAAACAGAATACATGTAATATTTGGTCACTTGATAATCAAATATTGTGACATTACTTCCATTTACAGTAACATTAAAATAACTTGCAGTATGATAGTCAAAACCATCTATAGTATTAATACCTTTTCGAAGATTTATATATGATGCCGTTGAATAATCAAACAAATTAGGCAAATAACCTGATACATAACAACTTCGTCTGTAATCAAATAGAGATATATAATTTCCTCTAAATGTACAGCCCATATTATAGAAGCCACCTAATGTATAATCAAAAACGCCATTTGCAGCCTTGCCAGCAATCATCATATAAGCAATTGCTGCTACACATCTCCTTGTTTCATTGACCATGACTATTATCTCCTTCTTCTTTTGTCACTTCTGTGGACATATCATATGGTGATTTGAAAGGCGGGCGAGGCGATACTGGCGCTGTTGGTAAATGTTGCATCTGCGACATTACGATTTGAGCCTGATTGGTAATATTTTCGCAAGCTTGATTAGATTCGGACAAAAGTTGATGAATCCGATTAGCTTCATTTTCGGCCTTACCTAACATTTCATCAGTTTTGAATATTGAATATAACGAAAAGACAAGAAACACTATCATCAAACAACTCGCCCATAACATCAAAATATTAAAATCCGCTTGTAACTTATTATATTCAGTTTCCAACAATGCCTCTACCCTATTTTGATGTCTATCCAACAAATCGGCAATTTTCTCTATATCATAAGTTTCCCGCCTATGAGGATTAAACGTCGGATTAAGTATGCCTTCTAATATTTTTGCATCCTTTCTTTGTAATGCTACTATATCATTTTGAGCTTTTCTATAGTTGGATGCCAAGAAAACAAAACACCCTATAGCCAGGAAAACTATCAATAAAATACAACTGACGAATCGATGTCTTGCGCTAAAATTAAATACAGAGAGATGCTTGCCTTGTTCCTTTTCCAATTGTTCATACTCACTTTTCATTGATTTTTGTTTTAAATTATCTTGTTCCATTTATTATTACTTATTACTAATGATGCAATATCACCCACTTAACTATAGCTATATATTTGATATTTAACCATATACAAACGTTCTTTATTTTTTATTTTAAATTGATTGTTCAATGCGAACTATACGAAATTAATTTTCGACATGTCCCGATGCCGACCGAACCGAACTTTAATTAGTAAGATTGTCAAAGAACTCATTGGCTGGCAGCCTAAGGCTGCGTAGCCATATACTCAAATTTTAACGAACTATTAAATGAAGGAACTCTTGTTCTTTGCGGTCTCTGCAATTCTTGCAGGTGCAAGCTACTGTTCTTCTGTTAGCGAAAAGATTGTTGCTAAAGTGACTAACAGCGACACTGGAATTGAGCAACAGCAGGAATAAACACTAGTGTTGGAACAGCCCTCTGCCGAGTTTAAATTGCTCGCCAGCCACAGTTCTCACAGCAGCCATAGCTCGCACAGTTCACACAGTTCTCATCGCTCTCATAGTTCACACTATTCGAGCAGATAAGGCCTGAAAACTTTAAAAATGGGTAGGGGATATTAAGGCGTATTCCCTGCCCATTGCATATTAATTACAGATAAAAAACGTTGCAGTTCCAAGTCCAAAGGTAATAAAGAATCAATATCTAACGAATCCAATAACTGGGGCGAAGTTTTCAATTTCCCATATTTCGCAGCTTTTGAACCCTTGAAAAAGAAGCGTCTCATAATCAGAGCCAATTTTTCAGAAGGTTTGGAAATCAACTCTATATCTTTCCCTTTGATAAGAGAATGATTTGAAATATTAAATTCAGCATCCTTACGGCTGTATCCTTCCAATTCTGCCCAACGGTCCAAACATTCAGGTTGTTTCAAAAACCACGCTTCCATTTCCTGTACCATAAAGAATATATATTGTATTTTTTCTTCGGGTATGGTGATGGTCATTTCAGGATGCTCTTTATTGGTCAGCTTATTGAACCATAAATGTTTTGTTTTAGGCGGCAAATCAGAATCAACAAAAAGTCCCAAAGGAGTGGCGGATTCTACAAACTGTTTCGCCGCATTACGATATCCGGTTCCCATAAATATGGTTATTTCAATATCGTCCCTTTTAATATCTTAGAAAAGAACTTATGTAATGACTGACGTAATGCTTCAACATTGTTCGCTGTTTCAGCAGATACATTATTCGTATAGACTCCACCTTCGACTATCAAATTCAGTTTTACCATCTTTTGCCTCCAATTTGACCTAACAACCACATTTGTCCCGGCAAGAATTCACCTTTCCATTCCGGAAAATCATTTTCCGATACTCTGTGGACGACCGTAGAATTATCTTCGTCTTTTTCAAAGACTAAAATATCCTCAAGTTCGAATTGGTTTAACAGATGAGGAGAGTGTGTGGCAATTATAATCTGACTTTGTTTAGCCGCATATTTCATCATATCTGCAACTGAACGAATCATGTCAGGATGCAATCCCCTTTCAGGCTCATCGATGGCAACCAATTCACCCCGTAAGGGGTTGTAGAAGATACACTCCGACAACAGAAATCGTAAAGTACCATCAGAAATATGTAAGGCTCCAATTGCTCGGCTCATATTCTTTTCGCGTAAAGACAAATAAGATTGTCCGTAAAGATTGGTAATCTCAATGCTTCTGAAATAAGGATTGACATTACGGAACGTTTCTTCCAAACGTTCAAAATCAAAAGTATGATTAAGTTTCAGTTCATTCAGGATTTGAGTCAAATTAGACCCAGATTTGCGTAATCGAATATCGGTAGAAAATTCTGTCGGAACACGCAACTTACTTCCTTCCCCTATGTCAAAACTATTATATACTGCTAATGATTCTATCGCTTTACGCAAAGTATGCGTAGGCAGATAATGTATGGGGTCATTGATTTGGCGCAGAACCAACTCTTTCCCAGATACATCTGCACCAGTATAGTCCTGAAGAACGATTCCATCCTGAGTTCGGGTGCTGATTTTACCATTGCCATTAGCAAAATCCAAATATGTAAATGAGGCATCCTTTTTAGTCTTATGCTGAGTGAATACTTGTTCGTTTAAAACGTAACTCGTTCCTGAACGTTTGATGGTAATACGGTAATGCACATCCGCATTAAACCCAGCTGCAGGATTCAATTCATTCAGTTCATTATAGTTAAAAACATAAGTAATCTGCGCACAAGGTGCAGTTCGTTCACCGTTGAAATTTACAACTTGGTCATATCCTCCCCATTGCTCTTGAATTAATTTAACAAGTCCATCTCCAGCAATGCCTTCAGACAACAAACGCACTGCATTGATAAAAGAAGTTTTCCCACTACCATTAATTCCTAATAGTATGTTAACCCCATTATTTAGTTTTATTTTCTTTTTTCCTCTAAAAGAAAAGAAGTCTTGTATTATAATTGATTTCAGCATATCTTTATTTTCTATAACGAGATTACAAAATTAATATTTTTATATGATATAAGAGCAGAATGCCAGTACCGGCTACTGCTATTTTAATATTCTTAAAATCATTCATAATGATATTGTGTTTTTATTTTCTCGAATTTCTCCATCTCCCTTTCCAAAGAGGGTTCCACCTTTCTCACCAAGCCTTCCTCCTCAGAAGGATGTAGCTGGCGACGCTCCGACTCTGCCAGAGTTTTGGTAACACCAGCGGAGTCTTTACCCGCAAGGGGATGGTGAAAGTTAATTAGTCATACTATCAAAGAACTCTTTGGCTGGCAGCGTAAAGCCGCTTAGCCGTTATCTCAAATTTTAACGAACTATAGAAATTATACTTGATAAAGTTTCATCATCTCTTCAAAATCAGAGATAAATTCATTTCGTTCATCGTTGTATTTCTTGAATAAAGGAGTTAAAACCTTGGATGCGGTTCTACCCCAAGAAGGTAACTGACTTCTAAACCAGGTTTTTGCTTTTATCCTATCATACAATATTTCATCATAAGTTATGTCTCTGAAACATACTTGCTTGCTATATCCTTCAGCTATATTTTCCCATAGTTCATCTGCTTCTGATAAATCATGCAAAAAAGTTGAAGTCAATTGTTCTGGTGACATGTTAGTTGGTAAAACGAAGATGTTGTTAGCCTTGACGATAGCCTTCATCTTGTTGGGTTCCTTACGTGCATCACCATCAACAATCACAATAGCCGCTGGTTCTATGAACGCAGGAACTTTCTTCGATACTAACGAGATTAAATTTGCGCCAGAGAAGTCAATGTCTATGAAATTAAGTTGAGAAGTTTTGCCTCGCAACAGGTGCTTGGCAAATATGATATTCTCCTTATCCTCAGTATAGACAGTGATTCTATGTACAGGTTTGATTTTACCTTGTATAACCTGAAGGTTCAGTGTTATGTTGTGGAAAGTTGCCTTGTCATTGATAACAATATTGTTGTCTTGCTTTTTCAGATAGACTAACCTTACTTGGTCTTTTGTTGCATCTTTTTGACTGCATTCACCAATTAAATCGTCAATGCTCTCCAATAAGGATAAGGAATGCGTGGTAAAAAATATCTGCAAGTTCAGTTTAGATGCATACGTGCGCAGCGTCTTGAGTAATTGTTTTTGCGAAGCTGGATACATGGTTGCATCAAGTTCGTCTATGGCTAAGATACCACCTTTATAATCATTTGGGTACTTTTCTTTCAAACGCTTAAAAGAAAATAATGCCAAGATTATCTTGCTCAAATTATCTTGCCCCACAGAGTTTTCATTCCAATCATATTTATCGGTAGTAATACCTATCGTCTGCTTATTGGCATTTTCAAGAAGGGCAGCAGACTCTATATTGGTTTCTGTAATCAGAATTTTATCATGGAGTCTTTTGAACTCTGAGAGTTCCTGTTCAGAAAGCAATAGAGATTCAGATACGTTTCCTGATTCTGCTACAGGCAGAACTCGCTTCAAACTTAAAAAGATTGTTGGGTATTGGATGTATCCATCTCCTTTTCCTCTCATACTTTTCTGCCAAAAGCGTATGGTCTTAGTATCAGAGCGAAGAATGCTTTCTATAGTATAATCGCTTCCATTATCAAATGTCAGTGTCCACTCATGAGAGCCTGGTTGATCAAACTTTGGAGAAAGGCGAAACTTGTCGCTAAACGCAGAGCGGTAACTTCCACCGCATAATGGTTTCTCAATGCCCATTGGATTCTTATCCTTACCCAATGTGAACGTTTGGGTTATTATTCCCAATAGTGTTGATTTTTGAGTTCCATTCTGTCCTGCAATAGCAGTAAGCATGGAGCCTACCTCAAAGTCTTGGTTATGGAAACCACGAAACTTTTCAATATGTACCTTGGTTATTATCATCGACTAAATCTTTTAAACCGCATAGATAAATCATCATAATTCTTTAACATTAACTAAGTAAGCCATGGAACTAGAACATTTTACTCTATGGTCAAATATTAAGACTTCTATTCCTACACGATTAGAAGCATATTGCGCCAATTGATATTCTATTTTTCTGAATTTTCCATATAACTTTAGTACAAAGTCCTCGTTATCATATGAAATCATCCATCTTTTCCGATAATTTGATATAAAATCACGCAATTCTTCATGATTCTTATCGGTAAAGAAATTCATATATAAATCAGCAGCCTTTTTATAATAAGGAGGATCTAAATAAACGAAAACATCCTCATGTTTTCTGCTTATCTTCTTCAGGAACGTAAGTCCATCATCATTGGATAAATGAATTTTATTCTTAAATGAGGCTATAAGCCTTATCTTTTTAACTAATTCATCTTTATTAAATCGAACATCCATCTTATATGTACCAGACTGTTCTTTTCCACCAATCGGACCTCCTTTAATTACACCTGATATATTCGTTCGGTTCAAAAACAAAGTTGATTTTGCTAATTCAAATTCATCAACAGAATCCTGATGACTTTGAATATCTTTGTATTTGCTCCAATTTTCCATTGTCACTTCTACAGAATACAACCAATCACATAGGTCCTCAGTCCTTGTTAGTAAGACTTTCCAAAAAGAGTAAATGGAACGGTTTAAGTCATTTATATAAATATGATTAACCAAACCTTCAATTAACAACTTCAAGGCAAGCCCTGCACCACCAGCATAAGGTTCTGCATAAGCAATTCCCTTCATTTCATTTTCCTCTATCAGATGTGAAACAAATGGGAATATGCGACTTTTTCCACCGGGATAACGTAAAGGAGAATAAACTTTCATCATAATATGTTATGCTTAGAAATTAGGATTTACATTATCTTCTATACCGGAAGAAGATTCTCTTATGTCTAACATCATTCTAAATAATGGAAACATAAAATCCCAAAATCCATTCACAAACTGCTTCGACTCATAATGAGTATTGCTACTATGAACATAACCATTCAAGACATCTAAAGAATATTCATTACTTGGATTGAGTAAACGTTCTATGATTGTTTTCTCTTCACATTTTGGTAATTTATCCTTTATAAAAGCTAATCGTTTATGCAATGTTACTTCTTGAAAATTATTCTTATTAAATTTTGATATTTCTTTTTCCCAACCTTTTTCGTCAATATAGAGTCTAACAGATATATCTAAAAATACTCTCATACAAGCACAGATACATGTAGGATAATTAGATACTGACAATTTCTTTAACTCTTTGAACAAATCAACTAGTCTCTTTTCTGTGCTTTCCAAGGTATAAATATCCAAGATAAGTTTTTTTCTATTGACATCCTTTTTCAAAACAGAATGATGCGGTTCCTTAGTGCTATTATTTTCAATTTTTCTTTCACTATTTTTAGCTATTACAGATCCTGGTTGCAATGACAACAAATTATCTTCGGATTCTATTACTGTAGGAAGAGAAGCTATTATTTGGGGAACTTCAGTTGCAGTCATACGTGTATTAACCTTAATATCTCCATCTCCTGTTATAATCCTTCTAATTAACTCAGCATAAGCTTTAAAGAAACTATTTTCCTCAGCTTTAATAACTACGTTTGTCCCATCAAAAGTAATAAACCATGCTTTTTTTACATCTGAGTAATTGAAGAAACGCTCCAATATTGTTATTGGGAATCTATGCGAAACAGCCTTTGCGTATTCTTCTTCCGACAAAATATTTTTAATCTGGGGGTGCTCTATCAAATCTATTAATTTCAAGATTCGTATGTCTGCCTCGATAGTTCCTCTATCAGCTGATGTTTCTGTCAATATAGAATCGATGTCACCATTATACTTCTGATACAATTTGAATATCCATCTCTGATGTTGGATTCTACTCCATGGCTTTTGTAAAACAGAAGAATTATGTCGCTCATTTATATACCATATTGTATCATCAAAAGATGGAGCTAAGCAAACATAAATCTTTTGAATACCATCAAGATTAATATTTGATGATAATTGTTTTACCAAAGGTCTTATGCTCTTAGGTGCCTTATTAGGATTACGCAATAGCTTTAGTGCTAAAACTCTTCGATTTCCTTCTGCTACATAGCAATAGGAATTGTCCTTATTTTTCCAAACAACAATAGGGTCTGAAGGAATAAAGCCTTTTTTCGAAATAGACTCCAATAATTTTACAAAACTCTCTTTCTCACTATTATCTGACAATAATTCTTCAACATAATCCAACAAGTTAATATAATTACCATCTGGATTTAATCGTGGATTTTCAGCCCATAGTTTCAAAGAATCTACGGAACGCAAATGTCGTTTTATAAGCCAATTATATTTCATATCAAAAATATTATTTAATACTCTGTTAATTCTAATGTAATCGTTTGAAAACGAGAGAGCTAATTAAGGTAATATAACTAATAGGATTTGGTTAAGTGACGGAATACCAGTAACTTCGACCATGGTCGTGCTAAATGCATAGACTGGGGAAAATTCAACCTTGCCCTATGCCGACGTTACTTGAATATGGATGGTTATTGGCTATTTATAGCGGTCATCAAGCGTTACAAGAAGGATTTGTTGAAGGTCACCGATATTGTTATCGCTGACGTTTTCTTCTCAACAAAGACATCCATGTCGGGTGAGGATGTGTTGCGCAACATACATCGCTAAATTAATTTTCGACAAGTGTCGGAGAATACCGAACCGAAAGCTAATTAGTCATACTATCAAAGAAATCTTTGGCTGGCAGCGCAAAGCCGCTTAGCCGTTATCTCAAATTTTAACGAACTATTGGTTAGAACTAAAGAGCCTTATTCTGACTTTAACAAATCCACTAAGTTGATTTTCAGTTCTGATTTTTCATAACTGTCAGGCATTAGTAAATAGAGTTTAAAAGGAGAACAAGACAAATCTGTATGAAGTTCCATTGCTCGCAAAAAGGGAATATTACCAAATGATGTTTTTATATGCTTCTCCATAAACAATTTCACCATCAAACGAACATCTGGCTCAATATCGCATGAAGATGAATTCATTAACTGTAAATACCTGTCTTTGAGAAAAATAGTCTGTTTCTCGTCCTTGGGTGGTTTGCAGGCTATAATTCCAACGATATCGAAATCCGCTGTTTGAAACCAGGAACACAAAGAAAAAAGCATATAGCATTTGATATACGTATATACAATTTGCTTATAGGCTTTCTATAAATCTTCACTGTCCAATTTGGATTTTAGTTCAGAAACTATAATGGTTTTCCTTCCGTTTATTTCTGTTATCAAGAAACCATCACTGTCTAAATCATCCAGTTTGGTGGACCAATCTACTATTCTTCCATGAGAGTTCTTATAAAACTGATTTTCCAACAAAAATATCTCTTCTCCTTCATTTACTAATGTCAGGTTAGTAAATGAGGCTGCTTGATTTTGCTCATGAATTTCGCACAGGCTTTTCTTTAAAACACAAGGAGCTTTATCAAATATCGTTTTAAAACTTTCAGCAATCTTCATTTTCTAAATACTCATTAAGTCTGTAGCCATTTGCCAAACTGACATTCAATGCATCTGTAAATGAGGAGAAAGGAATACCGTCTTCTACGTCTTGAGGTACTATATTAGAGGAACCATCAGAATTTCTATTCAACAGGTAAGCACCCAATCTGCTGAAATCGAACTTCAGGCAAGATGGAATTTTACATTCCTTGCATATTTTTTCAAACTCCGTCGAATCCTGATATTTCAGATAGATACGCTGCAGATTGATCAACTCATTAATTCGTCTCAACAAATAATCACTATGTGTAGTTATTTGCATATAGGCTCCTGCATTATTGAGCGCACTGATGATATCTGCCATCATCCTTTGCTTTAATGGATGCAAATGGGCTTCAGGTTCTTCGAACAGGATGGAGATTGTACCTACATCATATCTTTCCACAAGCAATGCCAACGGAGCTATTTCCCTTATGGACGATGCTGCTGCTGAAATAGGCAAATCTTTACCATTACTTCGATAATAATATTTATCCGCCTCTCGATAGATACTGCCATCCAGTATGCCAGAAAACAATTTTACCAATTCCTCTGAATTCTTTTCTGGATGGGGCTGTGCTCGATTGATTTTATATAACCCCTTCGCAAATTGGGCATATAGTCCTGATATCGGATCAAGGATTTCTGTAAGTACTGGTCCTCGTGATGGTGGTAATACAAATGTATCTGTCAACTTTTTGAAGTCACCGAAAATCTTACCTATTAGCCCATAGCGTAGAAGAAATGCATAAGGTGATTCATTTCCTAATGTATCATCCTTGGCACGATAGAAAAGATCCAACATTGAAAGTTTCAAATAAACTTCCTCGTTATTCTGCAAGCCTAAGATCTCTCCTTCATAACTTGCCTTAATTTCTGAAGGTACAGTATTTGGAAGATTTATCTCAATATCACCTTCCAATTGGTCACTATTAAGCATATACTTCAAATACGACAATGCATCCTCCGCCAAAAAGTCTTCTATCTCCTTTTTGGTAAGGACGAACAATTCTCCTTGATTGTGGAGTTTTGCTCTCATCTCATTGAATACAAGACCTTTCTGGATGAAAAAACGATAGAATCGCTCTTTATCCAATAGCACAGTAAAGATATAGTTACACAACATGGCCACATAGCTTTTACCCAAGCCTGATTCGCCAGAGAAAACCATTATAGGTTTCATGTCTATGACAGAATCTTTTATAGCACCTAATTTGTGTATTGTTATAGTAATGCGCTCCATTTCTAATAGTTTATTTTATAAGACATATGAATTATACTTCTCTAAAAATAGAAAATTTACCTCTTATGAATGTTGAGGGTGTGACTATATAAGTTTAGTTAATCAACGTTAGAGCATAAATAACTTTATATTTAATCCCTTCTAAATATATCCCTGGTATATACCATCTCCTTCACATCATCCAGACTGGCATTATAGCGGGTGGAAGATATTTAATATTGTCTGTGAGTTTTGCCCATTTTTCTTCCAAAATTTCTATTTTACTCGGATGTGAGTTTTTTAGCTCATAGATATTTCATTGTATTAAAGTTATGTTGAAATGTATGATAACTTACCCCCTAACCTTAAATGGAAAGGGGTTTCCGACAATAAATGCTGCTTCGGAAAAGGGTGTTCCTTCTACTTTCTGAGCCGATACATTTTTCAGCCCAGATGATGTGACACCCTTCGTAAAGGGGTTGCCTACCGTGGCGGTAAAAGGTGAATGCGAGCAATCCTGCGTCATATTCGCTTTTTACATTATGGCGAGAGATAATGTCGCTTTTTGAAGCGACTGGTCATATCGGTTTGCCATATCTATATCTTGGTTGTGGCTTTGCAAAAAAAGCCTTATTTTTTTATTTTTCTTCTTCTCTTCTTCTTTGTGATGCTGAGAGCACCACTACTGATAATATCGTTTTTCGAAAACCTACCCGTCCTTCCTTACCGTTAAGGAAGGCTTTTTCGAAAACCCACCAGTCCTCCCTTAACCTTAAGGAAGGCTCCACCTCTCATCTCGGTCTTCTCCCCTCAGGGAAGAAGAGG
>OLGY01000323.1_pt1 | contig 36625 bp, 38 predicted proteins | sample 1605951 | NCBI WGS metagenome assembly OLGY01 (sample SAMN03283280) | human gut metagenome | biome: human-associated habitat; material: feces | host: Homo sapiens | place: Peru | collected 2012
GAACAAACTAATGATACTACTTCTAATTTACGAAATGCTAATGACATAAATATAGTTTTAAAAAGATATGAAGATGATTTAAGAGAACACTCTAACGAAGTTAGAAATTTGAAAAAGAAAATTAAAACTCGTGAAGATAGAATTGAAGAATTAGAATATGATTTAGATAATGCAAATGACACTATTTATGAGTTAGAAGATAAAGTATCAGAATTACAAAAAATGGTTGATTACTTTAAAGAACTATGGAAAAAGTTTATAGAATTTCTAAAAGATAAATTCTTTTCTAGTAATAAATATGATGATTTTATAAATGATTTATATGATAAAAATATACTTGATGAAAATGACATTGATATTATACAAAATAATGAGAAAGACAAAAACAAAGATGATTTTGAAAGATAAATTATCTTTTTTATGTTTAGATAATGATTAAATATTAATTCTATGGTACAATATATTTGATAGACAAATAGTAATTTGTATAAGAAATTATATTAGTAAATGAAATAAATTTAATAAAAAATTAATTGTTTTTGTATATATATATATATGTATAATATGCTAAAGGAGAGTTTATAAATGAGAGGTTGTAATAAAAAGAAAAAAGCAAAGTATATAGTAATAGTTTTTTTTGCAATAATAATACTTGGAAGAATTTTTATACCTTGGGCGATTGAACCAGAAAATTTTAGAGATACAAAAAATAAAATAAATAGTTTTATAAACAGATATACTATACCAGATTCATATAATGCAAAATCATTGATAGCGGTTGATCTTTCAAATAATAACGATTTTGTTTCTAAAAGAGCAAATGAACAACAAACTCCTGCAAGTTTAGCTAAATTATTTGTTATTGACTATGCAACAACACTCGTTGATTTAGATGATGTAGTTTTGGCAAAAAATGAAGCAATTTCATTAACAAAACAAGGTTCATCTGTTGCAAACATTAAAGAAAAGAAATATTATGTTAAAAATTTATTTGCTGCAATGTTAGTACCATCAGGGAATGATGCAGCCTATGTATTAGCTGATTATTGTGGAGGTATTATATCTCCTAAAGCTACTACTAGCAAAGAGCGAATAGAAGTCTTTATGAAAAACTTGAATGAATATTTAAAACAAAATGATTATAAGGATACTATTTTATATGATCCAAGTGGATTTGATACAGAAGCCCATACAACTGTATTAGATTTAAAAGAAGTTGTAATGGATTTATCAAAGAATGAATGGTTTAAGGATATAGTTTCTCAAACTTCATATACAGCAACTTTACCAGATGGTAGCATGCAGACTTGGAAAAATACAAATACATTCCTTGATCCTACATCAGAATATTATAACAAAAATGTAATTGGTGTAAAAACAGGTTCTTTATCTGATGATTTTAATTTAGTAGTATTATATAAAAAGCATGGAAAAGAATTTTTGATATGTAGTTTAGGTTCACAATCTAATTATTCACGATATGATGATGTTAATTATGTTTTAAAAACAATAGATGAATCAGATTATTTGAAAAAGTAAGTTAAAATAAAGGAGATGATTATTATAGAAGTGATATATAGCATTTTATGTGCTGTTTTACCGTGTACTATTTACTTTACAGCAAGAAAAAGGAAAGGGTATCATTTATCAATTTTAGCAATGCTAATTTTCGTTTTATATCTTTGGAAAGTATATGATTTAACTGGTGCAGGAGGTTTAACAAATATATTTTATGCACCAAAAGGTGGAGATAATACATCAATTATTCAAGCTAATATTAATCTCATCCCTTTTAACATCATAGAGAAAACTTTTTACTTAAATATTTTAATGCTTGTTCCTTTTGGATTTTTAGTTCCTTTTATTTGGAAGAACTATCGTAAATTTTATAAAACATTATTTTTAGGGGCAGGTTTTTCATTAATGATAGAAGTATCTCAATTAATCACGAACCGTACAACTGATGTCAATGATTTAATTGCTAATACAATAGGTGCATTAATCGGATATATTATTTGGCAAATAGTTTCATTATGCTTTGGAGAGCATTTAAAAAAGCCTGTAAAAGGTAAGAGTGATGTAATATGGTATATACTTTTAAGCTTTTTGGGTATGTTTTTCTTATATTATCCTTTTTGGTTTGCTTGGAATATTGAACCGCTTATTTTTCAATAAAATAAATTTTCAAAACATATAAATTACAAGTTATAAAGAAAGGTGGTTTTAGATGGATAAACTAGAATTAAATTTTGCAGAAATAATTAACATGATAGAAACTAGAAGAAATAACGCATATAGAAAAGTTAATGAAGAACTTATTTCTTTGTATTGGGATTTCGGAAAATATATAAGTGAAAAAATAAATGATTCTAATTGGGGAGATAAAATTGTTGATAAATTAGTTGATTTTATGAAAAGAGAATATCCAACAATGAAAGGTTTTAATAGACGTGGAATATATAGAATGAAGCAATTTTATGAAACATATAAAGACAATAAAATTGTGTCAACACTGTTGACACAAATTAGTTGGAGCAATAATGTTAAAATTTTAAGTTCCACAAACTCAATAGAAGAAAAAGAATTTTATATAAGAATGTGCATAAAAAACAATTATACAGCTAGGGAACTTGATAGGCAAATAGCAAGTGGATACTTTCACAGATATATGTTATCTGATGGAAAAGCAAATCAAAGCTTAACAAAAGCAGTAGGTGAAGAAGATTATCCAAATACTAGATTATTAGATACTTATAGTTTGGAATTTTTGGATTTACCAAATCAATATTCTGAAAAAGACTTAAAAAAATCTATAATTTATAATATGAAAGAGTTTATATTAGAAATTGGAAAAGATTTTACTTATATAGGAGAAGAATATAGAGTACAAGTTGGGAATGAAGATTTTTATATAGATTTACTATTTTACAATAGAGCTTTAAGTTGCTTAGTTGCTTTTGAATTGAAGATTGGTAAATTTAAACCTGAATATATTTCAAAAATGGATTTTTATTTAGAGGCATTAGATAGACAAGAGAAAAAGCAAAACGAAAATCCAAGTGTTGGAGTTATTTTATGTGCTGAAAAAGATGAAGAAGTTGTTGAATACGCAATGAGTAGAACAATGTCACCAACAATGGTATCAAAATATACATTAGAATTGATTGACAAGAAATTATTAGAAAATAAATTAAAAGAAATTTCAAATATTGTTGAAGAAAATAAAGAGAAAATTGATTAATTTCTAAAAATTTCGTAGGAGGTTATATATTATAACCACAAAACCGTATATGCATTAAGAATAAAGAGTTGCACGATGTTTGAAAAAATTTCAAAATTAAGAAAAATAAAGGACTACGAGATTTGTAAGCATTGTTATATCAACTATTTCAATGTGCAATGTCAGGGTACGCAATTTTGGTCGGTTAAATAGGAATAGCTCAGAGGAGATGAGATATTATAACCGCAATGCCACGAAACCTAGTATCCCCAATGGTTACGAGATACCAAGAGAACCCAGAATGCAAGTTAAAGAAATAGAAAATAAAGATGATTATATTGATTTACTTTTAGAGGCAGATCCTTCAAAAGATATGATTCATAAGTATTTGCAGGAATCTGATGTATATGCTATTCAAAAAAAGCCAGATGAGATAATTTCTATTGCAGTTATTTTGCCTATTTCTAGAAAAACATTAGAATTAAAAAACTTAGTTACAAGAGAAAATTATAGAAATAAAGGTTATGCAAAAACGCTTTTAAAATCATTATGTGGTAATTATAAACAGAAATACGATAGAATGTTAGTAGGAACAACAGAGAATAATATTCCTTTCTATGTCAAGCAGGGATTTGATAAATATGAGAAAACAATTAAGAATTTCTTTATAGATAATTATAAAAAAGAAGTTAAAGATGGAGATTTAGTCTGTACTGATTTAATATATTATTCAAAAAATTTAAAGAAAAAATAAAATATTATAGTTATTGAAATAATATCTAACATATATAAGAAATCTAATAGAAATATTAGGTTTTTTATTTTGCCTTCAAAAAAGGAAGGAGTAAAAAGAAAATGAAAGAAAATGAAAAAAACAAAACAAAAAACAATGCTAAAATTAAAAAAGAAACAGAAAAAATTAAAGAAATTATGAGAAGGGAGACAGGTATTTATATTAAAAGAATAAACTCAAGAAATTTAAAGAAAGAATTTGAACAATTTTATTATATTATGGCATCAAATTATCATGAGTGCTTAACAGCAATTAGTAGTTTAGATGATATTGAAACACAATATTTTGCTTGTATAAAAGATGATTACTTATCAGATTTTGTAAGTTCAATGAGTGGTATGATGGGTAAAATATTTAGTAATGAAGCTAAAGTATATGACGAAAAAGGAAATGTTGTTGAAACATTAAAAACAGATAGAAATGGAGAAGCAACAACAAAAAAATTACCAATAGACCCAAAATATACAATTCAAGAAACAAAAACATTACAAAACTATGTATTAAGTGATAAAAAAGAAATAGTTACACTAACACAAGATAAAATAACAAATGTTACTTTTGAAAATGAAAAATCAAAGGTAAAATTGAAATTACAAAAGTAAGTAAAGATGATAACAAATTAACTAAAGAAGTTGCTAGTACACCACTTGAAAATGCAGTATTTGAAATATATACAGAAAAAGATGAATTAGTTGATACAATTACAACTAAAAAAGATGGAAAAGCAACAAGTAAATTATTAGATTATAGAAATTATTATGTAAGAGAAAAAGACACAGGTTCAGACTATTATTTATTAAATACTGAAAAATATGAAATTCAAATTAGAGAGCACAACAAAATAATTCCTGTAACAATAGAAAATACAAGTGTTGATATAGGATTAGACATTGATAAAACAGGATTAGTACGAGTACAACCAAATGATGAAATAAAATACAGTTTCAATTCACTAAAAAATAAATCAAATGTTGCATTAGATAATTTTACATGGACAGATAATCTACCAACTGATTATACTAGAATTACAAAACTATTTACTGGTACTTATAACGAAGATTTAGATTACATTGTAAAATATAAAACCAATAAATCAGGAGATTATATTGAATATGGAAAATATAATACTCAAAAGAATAATTATATAGATTTTACAAAAGTTGAGCTTGAAGAAGACGAATTTATTACTGATTACATAGTAGAATTTGGAACAGTTATGCCAGAATTTGAAGCAGTAGAAAAGCCTTTTATATTCTGTAAAGTATTACCAACAGTAAAAGCAGAGGACAAATGGATTAACTATACTAGCCTGACTGGAAATTATATAGAGCATGAATTAGAAGATAAAGCAGAGCGGCCTACAATTTCATATTCAAAAAAATTTGAAGTTAAAAAATTGCCAAGAACTGGATTCTAAAAATTAAATAAGAAAAGTTAAGAGCCAAAAAGTTTGATATAAGCGAACTTTTTGGCCTTTGTTGTTTTATAAATAAAATTTATTGCGTAGGGGTGTTTCAAAAACTTTATTATGTGTTATAATAGAGTCAAAGTCAGGAAAGAGTAATGAAAATTGACACAGAGGCAAATTGTTAATATTATGGAAACAACATTAATTGATAAGATGATAAAGGATCCAAATTATATAAGATATACATTTTATGAAGTCAATGTAAAATACCCACAAGAATTATTAGGAAAAGCAGGAGTAAATATAGAAAATAAACAAGAATATACAAATGATGATAAAAGGTACATTCTTAGGCAAGTATCAGAATTCATAATGAGCCATAGCTCAAAAAACGGCGATATAAGCAGATTACAAAGTGATTATAGCAGGATATTTGAGAAAACAACGGAAGAAAAAAGTAATGATAGGAGGAACGTATGAAGATATATACTAAAATTTTAATCGTAATAATTACGATAATTGTATGTATATTGGCATATATGCAAAATTTCCCATTAATAGTTAAAAATCCAGATAAAGACTTCAAACCAATCGAAATTTCGCAGGCAAGCGATAATAGAGATAATAATATGACTTTAAGCTTTTTATATAATCTTACAAAAGAAAAGCATCCAGCTGGTTCAGATGAAGTATACAAAGTAAAAGATTATATTGCATATTGTTTAGAGCAAATGAATGTAGAATATGAAATTCAATCTACAGATTTAGACGAAAAATATTTTCTCGAAGAAAAGAAAGAATTATATGATCAGCTCATTAAGGTTAAGCAGAACCAATATGATTATATGGCTAAAAAAATACATAATAATAATTTAGATGAAGTTATTCAAGAACAATTAGGATATGAGTCTTTTGATGAATATTTTACACAAGAATTTTGTAAAGGGAAAACTATAGAGGAATTAACACAAGAAAAATATGATGAATGGCTAAAACAATATAAAAATATAACTTTAAACAATATTTTAGTTAAGCTAAATTCAAGTAATAATAGGAATGCAAGGAATATTTTGCTATGTGCTCATTATGATAGTGAAACAGATTCTTATGGAGCAGGAGATGATGGAATATATGTTGCAAGTTTATTGGAGTCTATTAGGTGCTTAAAAGATGAAAATTACAATAATAATATTTATATATTGTTTACTGATGGAGAGGAACTTAGTTTTTTGGGAGCAAAGGCATTTCAAAAAAATAATAACATAAAGTTTAATATGGTATTGAATTTCGATGGTCCAGGCAATAGCGGAAATTTGATTTTATATCATTACTCTGATGATGGACTAACAAAAAACTATTTTAAAGCAGTGAAGAAAGAAAGTTCATATTCTTTCACAAATGATGTCTTATTTAATAAAGAAAGCATACTATATCCAGGTGATTGTTCAGATGCTTTTTCATTTGAAGAAAATGAATACGATTTTTTAGATTTTACAATGATAGGAAATTCTAAATACTATCATTCAGAAAACGATAATTTTTATAACATAGATATAAAGTCTTTAAACAAGCTAACAAGAAGTATTTTTGAAATTATTGACTTTTACGGAAATAGTGATATTGAATGGAACAGAGAAATCGATTGTATCAATTATAAAATATTCAATGGATTGGAGTTTTCTATTAACAAGACTATTTATATAGCTGTATCAATTATATTAATTGTAGTTAATTTTATATATGTAATATATTTATTTAAGAATCACAAAAGTACCTTAAAAAGAATAGTAGTAATTTTTCTAGATATTCTTGCAATATTAAGTTTAATAATATTCAAAAACTTTACGATATTAATTATACTTCCTGCTACAATGATGTTTATTTTGGAATGGATAAAGAATAAAAAAGTTAAAAGTATTATAAGTGTTATTAGCTTTGAAATGTATTTGTTTATTATAATGCAACCAATATATTTAATGATTCAAATGATAATTTGGGCTAGTATATTTGGAAAATAATTATATAGTATTATGTTGAAAGGGGCAAAAAGTTATGAGAAATGTTGTAACTACATACATAAATCCAGATATGGATGGAATATCACTAATGTATGCTTATACAGAGCTATTAAGAAAAAAAGGCGAAGATGCTGAATATTATTTTGAAGGAACAATGAAAAAAGAGGCTCAAATAGTATTAAATAAATTTAATATTAAGTTAAAAAATATTGATAAAGTAAATAATGAAGATGAATTTGTACTTGTAGACACAAATTATTTATCAGAAATTTCAAAAGACATAAATACAGATAATATTGTAGAGATAATAGACCACCATAACAGAGAAGAATGGATAGATAAAAAAGAAAATTTAGATGTTCAAATAGAGCCGATAGGTGCTGCTGCAACACTTGTAGCAGAAAGATTTAAAAATGAAAATATAGATATTTCAGAAGAATCAGTAATTTTATTGTACTATGGAATTATATCTAATACTATGAATTTAAAAATCAAACTAACGAGTCAAAAGGATAAGGATATGGCAGAATGGCTAAAAAGTAAATCATCGAAGATAAATGATAAAACTACAGCTGAAATATTTGTTGAAAAATCCGAAATAGGAGATTCATTAAGGGAAGAAATGGAAGTTGAGTTCAAAGACCAATTTATGACAATCTCGTGGTCAATGGGACAATTAGAGGTTGCAAACGTTGAGGACTTTTTAGGTAGATATGAAGAAAAAATAAGAGCAATATTAAAACAGGTAAGTGAAGAAAATGATGTTGAATATATATCCGTAAATTGTATGGATATAATAAATGGCTATAGTATTATCGTAGCTTATAACGAAAAAGTAGCTAAAATAATAGCTGACTCAACTGGAATAGAATTTGATGGATTGAAAGCTAAAACTAAAGAATTGGTTAGTAGAAAAGAAATTGTAAAAGTGTTGAGAGGAATTTATAAGAAGTAATTTATGAGGTGGATTATGGGCAAATTGTATATTGTTAGTGGGAAAATATGTAGTGGAAAATCATATTACTCAAAACAATTAAAAGATAATATAAATGCGGTTGTATTATCTCCAGATGATGCAACATATAAATTAATTAATAATGAACAAGGCGAGTTTTATAATGTATTCTCAAACAGATTATTAGATTATTTAAATGAATTAGCAGTTGAAATTATTAAAGCAGGAGCTAATGTAATTTACGAAAGAGGTTTATGGACAAAAAAAGATAGACAAGATGTAAGAGAATACTTTAAAAATAAAGGAATAGATGTAGAAATTCATTATATTCATATATCAGATGAATTATGGAAAAAGCAAATACAGGAAAGAAATAAAAGAGTTTTAGAAGGAAATGGTGGATCTGATTTTTATTTAGATGACGGACTAATGAATAAGCTATTATCAAAATTTGAAGAGCCAACAAAAGATGAAGTTGATGTTTGGTATGAGAACAAATATCGAGATTAATTAAAATTTGGCAAATCAAGCAGTATATTGTATTATGTAAATGTAGCATTTCAATTCGACCATTCGTGTGATACTACCTAAAGAAATTGATAACTAGAAATAGTTTGAATAATAGAAAAAGCCAGAGAACCTAGTATTAGATTAGAGCAAAATGGAAAAGATGTAGAAACCAAAGAAAGTGAAACGATAAAAGACATAGTAAATGTTATAAATGGTGTAAAAAGAACAACAAGTAAACAAAGTATACAAGATTCACCTGTAAATGTAGAAAATAAAATTAAAGTTGACTTCAATTTTAAAGAAGAAGGAACATCTACAATATTTGTTTATGAAAAGAATGAAAAATATTACATAGAACAGCCATATAATGGAATATATAGAATATCAGCAGATGAATATAATTCAATAGAAAAATATTTAAGAGAAAATGGCAATAATACAAGTTCTTATATACCAAAAGAAATGGATATTGCAGATGAAAATGATATTGGAAATACTGCAAATACACAAAAATTTAATCGTAGTCCAGAAAATGTAACAATAGAAGTTTTGAAAGATACAATATCAAGCAAAGGTGTTTCTATAAGGATAAAAGATAATAATGAAGATAGTTATGGCTGGGGCGTAGAATTTAGAGTTCAAAAAAAAGTTAATGGAGAATGGAAAGATTTAGAATATTTATCAAGTGATTTATCTTGGATTGATATAGCCTATGAATTGGGTGATGATAAACAACTAGATTTAAAATTAGACATAGAAAAGTACTATGGGGAATTATTAACAGGAACATATAGAATAGTAAAACCTGTTTATGATAAAGAATATATTGATATATATTCAGATGAATTTGAAATTACATAGTGCTTTGCAAATAGTAATTTGTAGGGAGATGGAATTAGTGAAAATTAGAAAAAAATTAAAAGAAGAAATGAAAAAAGCATTAGAATTAGTTTGGAAAGTGTTTTTGGAATATGAAGCACCTGATTATACCGAAGAAGGTATAAAAGAATTTAAAATAATAAAAACAAATTACATGTATACTTTTAGATGTAAATAAATGAATTTACATCTAATTTTTTTGGTTGTAAAATTATTTACAAAGAATTTAAGTTAGAACATCAAATTACAGAGGTCATAGAATCTAACAAATTGACAGTTCGGCTTTTATTCCTATTATTAATTTAGTTTTAGATAGTGAGGGCAATTTTGACTCTATATAACAAGCATGATGAAATAATAGTAGCGGTAAAAGACTTAGGTTCAAAAAGAAAGTAGGTGAATAATTTTGAAAACAGTATTAAGTGTAGATGTTGCTAAAAATAAAAGTATGATAATGCTTATGAATAGTGATGGAGAGATACTTATTGATACAAAAGAAATAAAACATAACTTAGAAGATTTTGAGAAAGCAAAAGAAGAAATAAAAGAAATTAGTCCAGAAAATATAACAGTATTTATGGAATCAACAGGTACATATCATTTACCAGTAGAAAGATATTTTAAAGAAAACGGATTTAATACTGTAGTTATCAATAGTCTAACTACTAAAAATAATTATGACACTATTAGAAAAACAAAAACAGATAAGAAGGATTGTTACAGATTAGCAAAGTTATTTTTTGTAAATGAAGTAGAATATCATGAGTTATCTAAAAAGGATTTATATGCTAATTTAAAAGCAATGACAAGACAATATTTTTATTTACTTCAACAGAATGTTAGTTGTAAAAATAGATATAAAAGGCTATTAAATATATGCTTTCCAGAGCTAGAAAAAATCTTTAAATCAACAAGAATTTATGATGATACAGCATTGAATTTTATTAAGGAATTTCCACACGCAGAAATAGTGAAAGAAAAACGAATTGATGCATTGTATAATAATTTATACAAGACTAATGGAAGAAATTTAAATTTCTATAAAAGATTATCAGAAACAATAAAAATAGCTTCAGCCAACTCATATCCAGGAGTTGATAAAGAGCATAAAGATGTCAAGAATTTTTCAGATATGGCTAAAATAGTACAAAACAATAATAATGTGATAAATGAATTAAGAGATAAAATGATAGAAACAGCAAAAGAATCTCCATATTATGAAATAATAAATTCATTTTACGGAATTGGAGAAATATTGACAGCAGAAATACTTGGAGAATTAGGAGACATAACAAGGTTTGATAGTCCAAAACAATTAATAGCTTTTTGTGGACTTGATCCAACAATAAAACAATCTGGAAAAAGTATAAATGTGAAAGGAGCAATATCAAAAAGAGGAAACAAATATGCACGATATATATTATTTAATTGTAGCCAAATGGTAGTAAAACTTGGTGCTTCAAATTATCCAGAACATCCAGTATATATTTATTACCAAAATAAAAAAGCAGAAGGCAAACATTATTACGAAAGCCTAACTGCTTGTTCTACAAAAATTCTAAGAATGTTATATTCTATGTGCAAAAATAATAAACAATTCTTAGAAAACTAATCATAAATTAATTTTATCATAAAAGAAGTGAAAAAGATACAATTTTAAAAAAAATATATCGTTTTCGCTTGTTTGCCATACAAAAAAATAATATAATAAATCCATAAAAAAGGACTTGACAAAAATTAGATAGTCAATTTTTAGAGCAGATAGTTAGTTGATAATTATCTGCTTTTATGTTAGTATAATAAAAATTATTTGCAAAAACAGGAGAGCAAATAATAGTTGAACAAAATTTTTGGTGCGATTATGGTTATAATATTTTTGTTGGAGAAAATTTTTATATGAATCACAATTGTATAATCTTAGATGGTGCAAAAGTAGAGTTGGGTGATAATGTATTTATAGCACCTAATTGTGGTTTTTATACAGCAGGACATTCTTTAGATTATAAAACCAGAAATAAAGGATTAGAATACGCAAAGCCAATCAAAGTAGGAAATAATGTATGGATAGGTGGAAATGTAATTGTGCTTCCAGGAGTAACTATTGGTGATAATGTTGTAATAGGTGCAGGAAGTGTTGTAAATAAAGATATTCCATCAAATAGTGTAGCAGTTGGAAATCCATGTAAGGTTATAAAAGAAATAAAATAAGAACGGTAATTTGTATAGGAGATGATATACAATGTTATTAAAACAATCGAAGGCAAATCTAAAAAGATTTGTTTTTTTCTTTAAAAGTATTATAAAATAAATTTAGGAAAGTTTCAAATAGAAATGTATAATCTAAAAAATGAAATGTGTAAAAAGAAAGCATAAAAGTAGAAAAGTTTTTGAAAGTAAGATATAATCATATGGTTATTTGAGAAGTTGAAAAGCTACTTGAAAGAATAAGAGCTACTTTAAGAAGAGTGCAAATAATATAAAGAATCAAAATAATAGAAGAGGTAAAATATGAAAGAAAAGTTTAAAAAATTTATTGTTAAAAATTTAAAATGGATTGTATTATTTATTTGTTTAATAGGATTTTTTTCATTAGCAGAAGATGTATTTAATAAAGAGATAATGAATGGAGATATAGTTGGATATAAATTAGTATCAACATTCTTAATATCAGATTTTGCAACACCAATAGCAAAATTTATTACTAATTTTGGAGGAGCAATAATCTTGATTGGATTGGCTTTTATGCTGTTTATTTTTATAAAAAATAAGAAAATAGGTGTATCAATAATTTCAAATTTGGCAATAATTACAGTATTAAATCAATTATTAAAAAGAATAGTACAAAGACCACGCCCAACAGAGTTTAGAATAGTAGAAGAATCAGGATACAGTTTCCCATCAGGACACTCTATGGTAAGTATGGCTTTTTATGGATATTTGATATATTTAATTTATAAATATGTAAAAAATAAATATTTAAAATGGATATCTATTATATTATTAAGCATACTAATATGCTTTATTGGAATAAGTAGAATTTATTTAGGTGTACATTATACAAGTGACGTTTTAGGTGGATTTTTTATATCTATATCATATTTAATTATATATATAAGTGCAGTTAATAAATTTTTTATAGAGCGATAAATTGAAGTTAATAAAATTATTAAAAATAATAAAATGGACTGATAGTTTAAAATAAATTTCAAAAAAAGAATCACTGTATTTTAAAGTGATTCTTTTTTTGTAGAAAAATGGTTGAAAAACAAATTTTTATATAGAATTACGAGAAAAATATAAAATTTTTTAGAAAATTTGGAAATAATATATACAAATATTTGTTCTTGTTATATAATTAACCCCATAGTTCAAATATGAAGAAAAGGAGAAGTTTATATGGAGCGATTAATGTTATAAGAGCTAAATTTAATATAAAGGATGTGTTCTTATGGACAAGAAAAAAAATGAGATTATTTTATTTGAAAACCAAGAAGTAAAATTAGAGGTAAATGTGAAAGATGAAACTGTGTGGCTAACCCAAAAACAGATGGCTGAATTATTTGGCAAGGATAGAAGAACAATTACACGCCATATTCAAAATATTTATAAGGACGAGGAATTGAGTGAAAATGAAGTATGCTCATTTTTTGAGCATACTGCTGAAGATGGAAAAAAATATAATGTTCAATATTATAATTTAGATATGATTATCTCCATTGGTTATAGAGTAAACAGCAAGCAAGGTATTACATTTAGAAAATGGGCTACTAAAATTTTAAAAGATTATATGTTAAAAGGATATGCTATAAATCAGAAAAGACTGGATTACCTAGAAAAGACTGTAAAATTAATAGACATAGCCAATCGTATGGATGAAAGATTAGAAGCTGGAGATGCTAAAGAAATTTTAAAAGTAATTGGTGAATATTCAAAGGCATTAGATTTATTAGATGACTATGATCACAGAACTTTAAAGAAAATAAATGGAAATATAGATAATAGAAAAATAGAATATAAAGAATGTTTAAATATAATTAATAAATTAAGATTTAATGAGGAAAGTTCAATATTTGCAGTCGAAAGAGATAATGGATTAGAATCAATTATTGGAAATATTTATCAAAGTTTTGCACGGAGAAGATATTTATAAGAGCGTAGAAGAAAAAGGAGCAAATTTTTTATATTTAGTTGTAAAAAATCATGTGTTTGTAGATGGAAATAAAAGAATTGCAGCAACATTATTTATATATTTTTTAAATTATTATGATATTTTATATAAAAATGGTAAACAAGTAATTGATAATAACACATTAGCAGCATTAACATTATTAATTGCAGAGTCAAATCCTAAAGAAAAAGAAGTAATTATTGATTTAGTAATGAATTTTTTGAACAATGATTAAAAGAATATAAAAAAGTTAAAAACATTAAAAATAGACTTTTTATAAAAGTAAAATTATGAAGGGAGAATACACATGTTACACAAAATGAAATTAAATGAAGGTCCATTTGAAAGAATAAAAAATGGAACAAAAACAATAGAATTTAGATTATATGATGAAAAAAGACAACAAGTAAAAATTGGAGACAAAATAGAGTTTTCAAAATTACCAGATTTACAAGAAAAATTAATAGTTGATGTTATCGATTTATACAGAGAAGATACATTTGAAAACTTATTTAGAAAATTATATTCTGATGAAGAAGAAATAATACAAAAAACAAAATCAATGCATACAATATATTCACCAGAAAAAGAGCAACAATATGGCATTCTAGGAATTAAAATAAAAATTAATGGAAAAATATGAATTACATTAAAAAAAGGAATGTGAATTAAAATGAATAAAGAAGAAATAATAAAGTATTGTTTATCTTTAGAAAATACATATAAAGACAGTCCTTTTCCAGGTGATTTTGAATCAGTAACAATGAAACATACTAAAAATAAAAAATGGTTTGCATTAATTATGTATGTTAATGATAAATTATATCTTAATGTAAAAACAGATCCAAACTATTCTGATATATTAAGAAATACATACAATTACATAATACCAGCATATCACATGAATAAGGAGCACTGGAACACAATTATTATAGATGAAAAGGTAGACAAGTCATTAGTTAAAGAATTGATAGAGCAAAGTTATCAGCTAACAAAATAAAAAAATATTGTGATTATATCAAATATATGCTATAATCTATAAGTATTTAACATAAAAAGGAGGCATTTTATGTATCTTATAGTAGGTCTTGGAAATCCAGAAGCGGAATATGCAAGAACAAGACATAATATGGGTGTTGATGTTGTAAATGAATTAGCAGATAAATATAAAATAGCAATATCAAGAGAAAAGTTTGAGGGTCTATATGGAACTGGTGAAATTGAAAATGAAAAAGTGATATTATTAAAACCACAAACATATATGAATTTAAGTGGTGATTCAGTAATTCAATTTGCAAATTTTTATAAATTAAATCCAGAAGAGATAATTGTTATTTATGATGATATAGATACAAATCCAGGTAAAATAAGAATACGTAAAAAAGGTGGACCTGGAACTCACAATGGAATGAAATCGGTTGTAAGCAGATTAAATTCAGAAGATTTTCCTAGAGTTAGAGTTGGAATTGGAATGCCTGAATTTAAAGGGGATTTAGTCAACTATGTAATTGGAAATATAACTGATGAAGATTACGAAGAATTGAAAAAAGGAATAAATAAAGCGTCAGAAGCTGTGGCATCCATTATAAAAGATGGAATAGATATGGCAATGAATAAATACAATAAGTAAGCTAAATAGTGGAGGAATAATGAACGAGATTATAATTAATTATAATAATCAAAAAAAAGATGTAATTGTTTTAGAAAATGGAAAAATAGTAGAAAAATATCAAGAAAACGATAATAACAAAACAATTGAAGGAAATATATACTTAGGAAAAGTTATAAATGTATTACCTGGTATGGGAGCAGCATTTGTTGATATTGGTGAAGAAAAAAATGCTTTTTTACATATAAAAGATGTTTTACCTAAAGCAAGCGAAATTACAGGAAATAAAAATGAAAAAATTAATAAAAACGATATAAAAAAATATGTTAGAGCAGATATGCCAATTGTTGTTCAAGTAAAAAAAGATAAAAATGAAACCAAAGGTGCTAGAATTTCTACCGAATTAAATATAGCAGGAAAATATGTAGCATTGGTTCCAAATTCTAAATTTATAACGATATCAAGTAAAATAAATGATGAAAGTGAAATTAAAAGATTAAAAGAAATTGTAAAAAACAACTCATCTGAAAATAATGGTTTTATAATAAGAACAGCAGCTAAAAGTAAATCTGATGAAGAAATAATTAATGATATAAAAAATGTGGAAAAAACATATAAAGAAATAATTGAAAAAGCAGAAAAATTAAAAAGAGAAAAAGATATTATTCCTAAAAAAATATATGATGTTGGAGGAATTGTTAATAAAGTATTGTTAGGATTTACAGATAGTATAGATAAAATAGTAGTTAATGAAAAAGATGTGTACAATTTTATTATAAATGAATATGAAAATTTAAAGAAAAAAACAGAGTTAAAAGAAAACGAGAATTTAATTTCAGATAATATCTTTGCACAATTAGAAAAAATAAAAAATAGAAAAATTTGGCTTAATTGTGGAGGCTTTATAACAATAGATAAAACAGAAGCATTAACTGCAATAGATGTAAACACAGGCAAATATATTGGAAAAGATACATTAGAAAAAACAGTATTAAAAGTAAATGAAGAAGCAACAATTGAAATTGCAAAACAATTAAGAGCAAGAGATATTGGCGGAATTGTAATTGTAGATTACATAGATATGGAAGAAAAATCTGATGAAGCTAAAATTGTAGAATTATTAGAAAAAGAGCTAAAAAAAGATAGGGCTAAAACACAAATTGTTGGATTTACACCATTACATTTACTAGAAATGACGAGAAAACATTTATGTAGTAATTAATAAAATATAAAGTGAAGAAGGGAATTTATAATAATGAATGTAGGATTTGTATCATTAGGTTGTAGCAAGAATTTATTAGACACAGAAATGACAATTGGATTATTTAAAAATAATAAATTTAATATAGTAAATGATCCATCAGATGCGGATGTCATAGTAATAAATACTTGCGGATTTATTGAATCAGCAAAAGAAGAAGCAATCAATACAATTTTAGAAATGGCAGAATATAAACAAGGAAGATGTAAGTATTTAATAGCAATGGGCTGTTTAGTAGAAAGATACAAAGATGAACTAGAAAAGGCTCTTCCTGAAGTTGATTTATTTATAAAATATAGTGAATACAATAATATATGGGAGCAAATTGAATCTGTTATTGGTAAAGTTGGTGAGGATGAAGAAGATGAAAAATTAGATTTTATGGACAGGGTTGTTTCAACAGGAGAAAATTTTGCATATTTAAGAATTGCTGAAGGTTGTGATAATAGATGTACATTTTGTGCAATTCCATACATAAGAGGTAAGTATATTAGTAGAAAATTTGAAGATGTAATTGAAGAAGCAAAAATGTTAGCAAAAAGTGGAATAAAAGAGCTAATTGTAATTGCACAAGACACAACAAAATATGGAGTTGACATATATGGAAAACCACGACTTGCTGAACTTTTAAATGAATTATGCAAAATAGATGGAATAAAATGGATTAGATTTTTATATGCATATCCAGAAACAATAACAGACGAATTAATTGATGTTGTAAAAAATAATGACAAAATATGTAATTATTTTGACATTCCAATTCAACACATATCAAACAAAGTGTTAAAAAGAATGAACAGAAAAAGTGATGGAGAAAGTATAAGAAAAGTTGTCGCAAAAATAAGAAAAGAAATACCAAATGTAATAATTAGAACAACAGTAATGGTAGGTTTTCCTGGTGAAACAAATGAAGATTTTGATGAATTATATGAATTTATAAAAGAAGCAAAATTTGATAGATTAGGTGCATTTTCATATTCAAAAGAAGACGGAACACCAGCCGCACGAATAAAAGAGCAAATACATCCAATGACTAAAAAAAGCAGATACAATAAAATAATGGCATTACAGCAAAAAGTATATGAAGAAATATCTCAAAAATATATAGGCAGAGAGCTCGAAGTATTACTAGAAGAAAGAAGCTTTGATGGAAAATATTATATAGCAAGAAGTTATATGGATGTACCAGATATAGATGGAGTAATATTTGTAAACTGCAATGAAGAAAATCTAGAAGGTCAATTTGTAAAAGTAAAAGTTTTGAAAACACAAGACTATGATTTAATTGCAGAAAAAATTTAGATTGGTAGATATCATTTTAGAAATAAACAATGAGCACGAAAACAATGAAAGAGTTACAAATATTTCAGAGCTAAAGGCTATTGCAACAGGAGAAGCTTTTGATGAAGCTGTGTCAACAAATTGTTTAAAAAAATCAGACGATGGAAATTATTATCGTATAGCAGGTAGAGGAAGTAATCCCGCATATTTGGACAAGCATTCATTAAAAGTTAGTAGTATTAAAAATAATGAAATAAAATATGTAGTAACGGAATATTATCTTAAAAATATTATTGAAGATGAAGGAAAATCATTCGATGAATTAAATGAAAATCAAATAGAAACGAGAGAATATGATTTTATTTTGGTTAAAGAAAATCAACAATGGAAAGTTAGTGAATATACTATGCCACAATAAAAAATAGAAAAAAATAGATTGAAAAGAAATATTGTGAACCAAAGTTGAAAAAGAAAGGTCTAATGAAAAAAAGCGAATTTTGAGATGAAAAAAAGTGTAAAGATTTTAATTGGAGTATTATGTTTAATAATAGTTGGATTGGTGACTTTTATAGTAGTAGACAAATTTAAAAGTTCAAAGCATGAAGAAAATAATACAGTAATTGCAGAAGATAATAACAATAATTTATAATATTAGTAATATTGCGCACAAGTTGAATAAAAAAATCGTAAGTTATGAAAGGTTAGGTTAAGAACGGTTATGAAAAAAATAATTGATTTATTGGCTGGAGCAGGAAGCCATAAAGATGAAAAATTATTAGATTATGTTAGAAGAAATTATCTAATAAATAATAAAGTAACTAATATTTGTTTTGTTACAGGTGTAGAAGATAAGAGCGGAATTCATACACAAATTACTGCAGATGAATTAAAAGAATTGGTATTTAAAAAGAATGATAAAAATACAATTTACTTTCTTAGATCATTTTTCTTTTCAGATGATTGGCAAGGATATACAAAAGTTATAGAAAAAATGTGTGAAAACAATATACAAATTTTTAAGACAGATTCTAAAGCGGAACATTTGTCAAGCGATGAGTTATGGAGAAAAAAGTATATAACATTTCTAACATTAGAAGATGTAGAAAAATAATTTGTTATGGAGGTATTTTAATTGTTTGTGTTAAAAGAATTGAATACAGAAATGGGTCGAAGAGAATACGATATGTATCAAGATATACCCTCTAAAGAATCAGGTTCAAATAATGAATGCTATGGTCTACCATATGAAAAATTTAGAGAGTTTTTGCAAAAGGAAGTAGCTAGAAAATACAATAAAGTTACAATAAATGATACACCAACAATAACATATGTAATGTATGTCGACGATAATCCTGTGGGAATAATATGTTTGAGAACGCAGATAGATGAACAATGGAAAAAGTGGTCTGGAAATTTTTATTACAAGATACGAAAAAGTGAAAGAAATAAAGGTTATGGAACAAAAATTTTAGAACTTGCATTAGGTGAATTTAAAAAATTAGGATTTAAAGTAGTATATGGACAATCTTCAAAAGGGAATATTGCTTCGGCAAAAGTAATAGAAAATAACGGAGGTATTTTTATTAATGAAAACGAAGGAACAAGATACTACAAAATAATGATTTAAAAATTAAAACTATGATGTGTATAATATTTTGATATTATGTGTGAGATAAATTACATGTATACTTTTAGATGTAAATAAATGAATTTACATCTAATTTTTTTGGTTGTAAAATTATTTACAAAGAATTTAAGTTAGAACATCAAATTACAGAGGTCATAGAATCTAACAAATTGACAGTTCGGCTTTTATTCCTATTATTAATTTAGTTTTAGATAGTGAGGGCAATTTTGACTCTATATAACAAGCATGATGAAATAATAGTAGCGGTAAAAGACTTAGGTTCAAAAAGAAAGTAGGTGAATAATTTTGAAAACAGTATTAAGTGTAGATGTTGCTAAAAATAAAAGTATGATAATGCTTATGAATAGTGATGGAGAGATACTTATTGATACAAAAGAAATAAAACATAACTTAGAAGATTTTGAGAAAGCAAAAGAAGAAATAAAAGAAATTAGTCCAGAAAATATAACAGTATTTATGGAATCAACAGGTACATATCATTTACCAGTAGAAAGATATTTTAAAGAAAACGGATTTAATACTGTAGTTATCAATAGTCTAACTACTAAAAATAATTATGACACTATTAGAAAAACAAAAACAGATAAGAAGGATTGTTACAGATTAGCAAAGTTATTTTTTGTAAATGAAGTAGAATATCATGAGTTATCTAAAAAGGATTTATATGCTAATTTAAAAGCAATGACAAGACAATATTTTTATTTACTTCAACAGAATGTTAGTTGTAAAAATAGATATAAAAGGCTATTAAATATATGCTTTCCAGAGCTAGAAAAAATCTTTAAATCAACAAGAATTTATGATGATACAGCATTGAATTTTATTAAGGAATTTCCACACGCAGAAATAGTGAAAGAAAAACGAATTGATGCATTGTATAATAATTTATACAAGACTAATGGAAGAAATTTAAATTTCTATAAAAGATTATCAGAAACAATAAAAATAGCTTCAGCCAACTCATATCCAGGAGTTGATAAAGAGCATAAAGATGTCAAGAATTTTTCAGATATGGCTAAAATAGTACAAAACAATAATAATGTGATAAATGAATTAAGAGATAAAATGATAGAAACAGCAAAAGAATCTCCATATTATGAAATAATAAATTCATTTTACGGAATTGGAGAAATATTGACAGCAGAAATACTTGGAGAATTAGGAGACATAACAAGGTTTGATAGTCCAAAACAATTAATAGCTTTTTGTGGACTTGATCCAACAATAAAACAATCTGGAAAAAGTATAAATGTGAAAGGAGCAATATCAAAAAGAGGAAACAAATATGCACGATATATATTATTTAATTGTAGCCAAATGGTAGTAAAACTTGGTGCTTCAAATTATCCAGAACATCCAGTATATATTTATTACCAAAATAAAAAAGCAGAAGGCAAACATTATTACGAAAGCCTAACTGCTTGTTCTACAAAAATTCTAAGAATGTTATATTCTATGTGCAAAAATAATAAACAATTCTTAGAAAACTAATCATAAATTAATTTTATCATAAAAGAAGTGAAAAAGATACAATTTTAAAAAAAATATATCGTTTTCGCTTGTTTGCCATACAAAAAAATAATATAATAAATCCATAAAAAAGGACTTGACAAAAATTAGATAGTCAATTTATCGTAATACTTATAATATAATAGCCAAAAAGAGTTGAACTTACTAAATTTAATAAGTTCAACTTTTTTGGCTCTAAATTAAAAATATAAATAAAGTATATATTGAATTTAAAAACGTAAACATATATAATGAGCTAGGAAAATCAAATATGAGAGGAATGATTTTATGAGTGAAAAGTATGATACTATTGTTATTGGAATGGGCCCAAGTGGAATTTTTTTTGCATATGAATTAATTCAATTAAAAAAGGCAAAAAATATTTTATTAATTGACCAAGGAAAAAGAGTTGAAAATAGAAATTGTCCAATTGAAAAAGTTGGAAAATGTGTCAAATGCCAGCCATATTGTAATATAACAAGTGGGTTTTCAGGTGCAGGAGCATTTTCTGATGGTAAATTATCATTATACAACGATGAAGATGATGATATTTATGTTGGAGGAATTTTACAAGAATATATAGGTGTTGAAAATACTAAAAGATTAATTGATTATACTGATGATATCTACTTAAAATTTGGAGCTGATAAAAAATTAGAAGGTGTAAATTTTAAAGATGAAGTAAAAGTAATAAAGGAAAAATCTAAAAAACAAGGAATTAATCTTATTAATATTCCAATAAGACATTTAGGAACAGAAAAAGCCCATGAATTATATAAAAAGTTAGAAAATTATTTAGAAGAAAATAATATAAATATGATGTTTGAAACTGAAGTTCAAGATTTAATAATTGAAAATAATTCAGTAAAAGGAGTAAAAATTTTAAATAAGAAAAGCAATAAAAAGCAAGAATTATTTTCTGACAATGTAATAATTGCAGTAGGTAGAAAAGGTGCAAACTGGCTTGTTGAAATGTGTGATAAACACAATATTATAACAAAATCTGGTTGTGTTGATATAGGTGTAAGATATGAATTACCAGATTCAGTTATGAAAGATGTAAATAAATATATGTATGAAGGAAAATTTATTGGATATCCATACCCATACAAAGATAAAGTAAGAACATTTTGCCAAAATCCAAGTGGTTTTGTTTCATCAGAAGTATATGACAATAATTTAAGTTTAGTAAATGGGCACTCATATAAAGAGAAAAAAAGCACAAATACAAATTTGGCAATTTTAGTATCACATAATTTTACATATCCATTTAATAAGCCAATAGATTATGGTAGAAATGTAGCAAAAAATTTAAATGAGCTTGCAAATGGAAATGTTATAGTTCAAAGATTAGGTGATATAAATAGAGGAAAAAGAACTTGGCAAGAAGAATTAGATAAAAATTCAGTAGTACCAACATTAAAATCAGCAGTACCAGGAGATATAACATTTGCAATAGGTTACAGAACTATGACAGATATTTTGCAATTTATAAAAGAGATGGATAAAATAGTTGAAGGATTTGCAAATCCGGATAATTTACTATATGCTCCAGAAATTAAGTTTTACAGTAATAAATTAGAAATAGACAATAATTTTGAATCAAGTGTAAGAGGCTTGTACTCAATAGGAGATGGCGGAGGAATGACAAGGGGATTAATGATGGCATCATGCTCAGGAGTGCAAATGGCAAGAAATCTGGCTGAGAAAATGGATAAGTAATTAATTTACTATTATATTTTGCCAAAAGAATATAGGTTACAGTAAATATTGAAATTACAGATTATCAATCTAAAGTGCAATATCAATGTTTAAAGTGCAATTTTTGCACTTTAAAGTTGCATCAAATAACTAATAAAAAATTCAAGCCAAAAGGCTTGAATTTTTTATTCTTCTATTTTTATATCAGCATATTTTTTTAATTTTTCATAAGCCAGATAATTTATTGTACCTGCTGGAAAGTTTCCGTTTGAATCTTTTTTTCCTGCTGGAACACCGGTTAAAAGTTCAATTCCTTCATCAATTGTACTTATAGCATAAATATGGAATAATCCATTTTTTACAGCATCAACTACTTCGTTTGATAGGTTTAAATTCTTTTGATTTTGAATTGGAATCATAACAGAATGAGTTCCATCAAGTCCACGCATTTTACAAATTTGGAAAAATCCTTCTATTTTTTCATTTACACCACCAATTGGTTGAATTTCGCCTTTTTGATTTACTGAACCAGTAACTGCAAATGATTGATTAATTGGTACTCCAGATAAACTTGATAAAATTGCATATAGCTCTGTACTTGATGCACTGTCTCCATCAACACCATTATATAGTTGCTCAAAACATATACTTGCTGTAAGAGATAGGGGAATATCTTGTGCAAATTTTTCACCTAAATATCCACTTAAAATATATACACCTTTTGAGTGAGTAGAGCCAGATAAATCAACTTCTCTTTCAATATTTATTACACCATTTTTTCCAGTATATGTTGTTGCTGTTATTTTTACAGGTTTTCCAAACATATAGTCACCAATATTCATTATTGTTAAACCATTTATTTGTCCTACTTTGGCTCCTGTTGTATCAATTAATAATGTATTTTCTTTTATCATTTCTGTATACATTGAATCATATTTTTTTATTCTGTTTGCTCTTTCAGATAAAGCCATATCTACAAATTCAGCTGTTACAATTTTAGCTCTTTTCATTTTTGCCCATGTTGCAGCTTCACCAATTATTTGTGCTAAATCATTAAACCTAGTAGAAAGTTTGTCTTGGTTATCAGCAAGTCGTGAAGAATATTCCATTATTTTTGCAACTGCAGATGGGTCAAGGTGAGGAAGTTGTTCTTGTTCACAGAAACCATGAATAAATCTTGCTAATTTGTTCATATTTTCTTCTGTATTATCAGAGCTATCTTCAAATTCAACTTTTATTTTAAATAATTTTCTAAAATCATAATCAACTGCAAGTAGTGTTTGATATATTTGCTCATCTCCAACAATAATAACTTTTAAATCTAGTGGAATTGGTTCAGGCTTTAAAGAAACCATAACCATTGGTGAGCGAGGGTCTGCAGTATTTTCAATTAATAATTGTTTTTGACGTAATGCTTTTTTTAGTCCTTCATAACAAACTGAATTTTCTATTAAATCATGTGCTTGAAAAATTATATATCCACCATTTGCTTTGTGTAGTAAACCAGGTTTTAACATAGTGTAATCTGTTTTCAAAGATCCATAATAATTTTCATATTCAAGTTTTCCAAATATATTGTGATAAGAATAATTTGAATCCATAATTACAGGAGCACCTTCTTGAGTACTATTATCGATAAATAAATTTACTCTATAATTTTCCCAAGGTTTTGGTGGCTCAGGTCTAGGACCAGGCATTTGTTGTGTTTCAATTTGAGGCTCTACTAAGAAGTAGTCAATATTTTTTAATATATCTTTTTTGATATTTTCTAAAAAAGTACTAATTTTTTTATTTCTTTTAAATTTTGATCTGATATAATTTATATGTGCATTTATTGTTAATAAAGCAACATTAGATTGCCATTCAGATAATTTCTTTTGAGATTCTTGTTCAATATTTTTTATTTCACTAATAACTTGTAAAATTTGCTCTTGAACAATGCTTGAATTATCTTCAAAGTTTTGTTTAGTTTCGTCATCTAATTTTTCAAATTCTTCTTGTTCAATTGCTTTACCATTAATAATAGGCATCATATAAATTCCATTTTGAGCTGATTTTACTTGAAATCCATATTTTTCTGACTTTTTATTTAATTTAACCATTAAGGCTTCACGTTTTTCTTCATAGGTTTGAGATATTAAAGCTTTTTCTTTTTCAAAGTCTTCATTGTTAAATGTATTTTTCAAATCATTTTTTATATCTTTTATAAAAGCATCCATTTGCTCTTTAAATTCTTTACCTTGTCCAGCATGTAAAGGTAGGGCAATTGGTTCATTAGGATTTTCAAAGTTGTATATATAACACCAATCACAAGGAGTCTTTTGCTTTTTAGAAATTTTATCTAAATAATGTTTTGTATACATTGTTTTTCCAACCCCAGCAGGACCTTCAAGATATAAGTTATATCCATTTATATCTACATTTAAACCAAACTCTAAAGCTTTAATTCCTCTTTCTTGTCCAATTCCAGTTTCAATATTGTCCAATTCTTCAGTTGTTTTAAATTTAAAAATACTTGGATCACAACTAATTTTTAAATTTTTGTAATTTAATTCATTTTTATTTTTCATTTGTTCCTCCTTAAATTTAAAGTTGGTTATATGTATAAAGTCATTATAATAGCAGAATTGGTGTTATTATAATATTTTTTTCTAAGACCAACTTTAGTAAAATTAAATTTTTCGTATAGTTTTATTGCAGGTATGTTATGTTCATTTACTTCTAATGTTATTGAATTTAAATTTTGTTCTTTGGAAATTTGTATTAGGTTTTGTAAAAGTAAGGTTCCAATACCTAAATTTCTTTTGTCTTTTTTTGTAACAATGTTCATAATATTTGCTTCATCAACAATTGTAAGAATTCCTGCAAAACCAACAATTGTTTCATTTTGTTTGGCAACAATATATGTTGTATTGGTATTTAAAAATTCTTGTTTTAAAATTTCATAGTTCCAAAAATTATCAAATTCTGTAATTAAATTTTCCCTTAAATATAATAAATCTTTATCACACATTTTGCAAATTGTAATATGATTTGCAAAAGTATTTAAAGTTTGCTTTTTTAAATTATCACTCATCTATTTTTCACCAGCTAAATTTCTTTCTGCTTGAGATTTTTTTAAATAAATAGGTAGTAGAGAATTTGAATCACCATATATACCATTAGTAAACTTATTATATGCAGATTTGCCAATACTGATACTTGTTTGCAAATTTTGTTCACTATTAGCAAAAACAGGATTTTTTATTAATGTGATAATTAAATCATGGTGAATTACAGAACCATCTCCAACAAAAATTAATTTGTCATCATATATAGATAAATCACTTAAAATATCATGGATAGAACATGATTTAAAATCACCAATTTGTGTATATGTTGTTCCATTATTACTAAATAAAGAATAATAAACATTGTCATTTTTTGCATCAATTAAACTTACAATTAAACCAGATTCTGTAATATTATAAGCTAAGCTCTCTAAAGATGTAACACCAACTACTGGAATATTTTTTGCATCTGCAAAAGCTTTTATTGTTGCAATTCCGATTCTAATACCAGTAAAAGAGCCTGGACCCTGTGAACAAGCAAGTAAATCAATATTATCTAATGTTAAATTAGTATCTTTGAAAACTTCATCAATTAGTGGCATTAGGTTTTGAGAATGTGTTTTTTCATCATTAGTATGTTTTTCTAGTATAACAGTGGTATCTTCTAAAATAGATACTGAGCAAATTTTAGAAGATGTATCTATTGATAATATTTTCATTATTATTTTTAATTAATCATATAGAAAATCTATTGAATAATTAAATCCTCCTTGTATATATATTTAGATTTTTTAGGGGAAGACCTATAAACCCAAAATAATATAATTAAAATAAATTTTGATATTTATTTCCAAAAGTTTCAACTTTCAATTTTCTGTAATTTTCATTAGAATCATCTTTTTCAAATGTTATATGAATGTAATCTTTAGGAAGTGCATCTTTTATAAGTTCACCCCATTCGATAATACAAATACCATTTTCAAAATATTCATCACCACCAATGGCATAAAACTCATCAGTATCTGACAAGCGGTAAACATCAAAATGATAAATGTTTAAACCAGTATCACTATTATATTCATTAACAATTGTAAAAGTAGGACTAGAAATTTCATTTTCAAGTCCAAAATATTCTAGAAAACCTTGAGTGAATTTCGTTTTCCCAGATCCAAGTTCACCAGTTAAAACAATAATATCACCCTTATGTAGTTTAGAAGCTAAACCTTTTGCAAAATTAATTGTATCTTTTTCAGATTTTGAAATAAAATTATACATATTTTCACCTTTTTTTATTAAATTATTCTGCGTATATTTTATATTAATATGGCGATTTTGTAAATAAAAAGTGGAATTTTTGTTAAATGAATAACATAAAAAATAGTTTCTATATCAATTTATGTCTGTTTTTTCAATTATTTTCTGATATTTTGTGTATGAAATTACACATTTGAATTAAAATTTTTAAAAAATTGTGTCATAATAATACAGTTTAAATTGATTTTCAATATAAATCATACGACAACATTTGATGTATAAATGTCGCAAATACTACATTGACATTTAAAAATCTTTGTATTACTATAAGAAAAAAATTAGAAAGGAAAATTTTATTATGGAAGAATGTAAAATCAAAAATTTATATAATTTAAATGAAACAATTGCAAAAGATGTGTTTGATGGATGCACATATCCTTGGGAAGTATTACCTAAAATTAAAGATTTCATAATACATTTAGGAAATACATTAAGTAAGGAAGAATATGATAAGATAGGCGAAAATGTATGGATTGCTAAAACTGCAAAAGTTGCACCCACCGCTTATATAAATGGTCCAGCTATTATTGGAAAAAATGCTGAAGTGAGACATTGTGCATTTATAAGAGGCAATGCCATAGTTGGCGAAAATGCAGTTGTAGGGAATTCTACAGAGCTAAAAAATGTAATACTATTCAACAATGTTCAAGTTCCACATTATAATTATGTAGGAGATTCAATATTAGGATATAAATCTCATATGGGAGCAGGATCTATTACTTCAAATGTAAAATCAGATAAAAAGTTAGTTATTGTAAAAAATGAAAGTGAAAAAGTTGAAACAGGTTTAAAGAAATTTGGCTCAATGATTGGTGATAATGTTGAAGTAGGTTGTGGCTCTATTTTAAATCCTGGAAGTGTTATTGGAAGAAACACAAATATATATCCATTGTCTTCAGTAAGAGGTGTTATAAAATCAAATAGCATTTATAAAAGACAGGGAGATATAGTTGACAAAATATAAAACAATAGTGTATAATACTATTTGTTGTCAGCAAAAAGTTGACTTCTTCATTTTTTAATTTAATTTTTTTTATTGGATTAAATAAATCCGCCTAGTATGTTTTTCATACTAGGATTTTTCTTTGTAGAATAGCAAAAATTTAAATTCAAAATAATATATATAAATTAAATAAAAAATGGAGAAATGAATTTTAACAAAATTTTGCTTGTAAAATTTTGTCAGTAATGATACAATAATAATATATTAAAAATAGATTAAAAAAAAACCCCTAAAAACAGGGGACAATTTTTTTTAATCTATTTTTTTATTTTTAGAATAATTTAAATGGAGGGTATTTGTATGAACACAAAGTATATTTTTGTAACAGGTGGAGTAGTGTCTGGATTAGGAAAAGGAATAACAGCAGCATCTTTGGGAAGATTATTGAAAAATAGAGGATATAAAGTAACAATTCAAAAATTTGACCCATACATAAATGTTGATCCAGGTACAATGAACCCTTGTGAACACGGCGAAGTTTTTGTAACTGATGATGGAGCAGAAACTGATTTAGACTTAGGTCATTATGAAAGATTTATTGACGAAAGTTTAACAAAAAATTCAAGTATAACAACAGGAAGAATATACTCAGAAGTTATCGAAAGAGAGCGTAAAGGAGATTACTTAGGAAAAACAGTACAAGTTGTACCTCATATAACAAATGCCATTAAAGAAAAAGTATACAAGTTTGATGAAACAGATGTTGATATTGTAATAACAGAAATTGGAGGAACTGTTGGTGATATTGAAAGTTTACCATTCATTGAAGCAATAAGACAAATTGGACTAGAGCAAAAAAATGAAGATGTTATGTATATTCATGTAACTTTATTACCATATATTCATGGTTCAAATGAATTAAAATCCAAACCAACTCAACATTCTGTAAGAGAACTTCAATCATATGGAATTAAACCAGATGTATTGGTTTGTAGATCTGAAATTAGAATTCCTGATGGAATGAAAGATAAAATTGCGTTATTCTGTAATGTTAAAAAAGAAAATGTTATACAAAATTCTACAGTAGATGTATTATATGAAGTTCCATTAATGCTAGAAAGAGAAGGTTTAGCTAAAGTTGTTTGTGAACAACTTAATTTAAAAAATAAAGCTCCTAAAAATGAAAAATGGGAAAAAATGATCGAAAAAATAAAGAATATTCCAGAAAATGCAGTTAAAATTGCTATTGTAGGTAAATATATAAGTTTGGAAGACTCATATTTATCTGTTGTTGAAAGCTTAAAACATGGTGGATTTGCAAATAATGTAAATGTTGATATAGAATTTGTTGATTCAGAATTAATTACAGATGATAAAAAAGCAGAAGAAATGTTAAAAAATTTCGATGGAATACTAGTTCCAGGAGGATTTGGCAATAGAGGTATTGAGGGTAAAATTAATGCAATAAAATTTGCCAGAGAGCATAATGTACCATTTTTAGGAATTTGTCTAGGTATGCAAATGGCTGTTGTTGAATTTGCAAGAAATGTTGTTGGGTTAAAGGATGCAAGTTCTACAGAGTTTGATAGAAGAACTAAAAATCCTGTTATTCATATAATGGATACACAAAAAGATGTTAAGAAAAAAGGTGGAACTATGAGGCTTGGCGCATATCCTTGTAAAATTAAAGAAAATACTTTAGCTGAAAAAGTATATAATTCAAATGAAATCTCTGAAAGACACAGACATAGATTTGAATTCAATAATGATTTTAGAACCAAGATTGAAGAAGCAGGAATGAAAATTTCTGGTACATCACCAGATGATTTATTAGTAGAAATTGTTGAAATACCTGCCAATAAATTTTTTATAGCAGGACAATTTCATCCTGAATTTAAATCAAGACCAGATAAACCAGCTCCATTATTTAAAGCTTTTATAAAAGCAGCAAAGAAATAATACACAAAAAAATGTTAGTTCAAATTTTGAACTAACATTTTTTGTGTTGATAAGTTAAAGAATTAGTGAATTCTAACTTTGATAAAAAGATTTCCAGCATCTCGTTGTCCAATAGAAATAAGACGTTTAGGACTTACGCTAGCATATGCGTAAACTTGAGATAATGTTAATTCTGAGATTTGAACTGTTTTACATTTTTTGCCTACCATATAATATAAGGTACTAGTTGTGCAGTTAGAATTTATAGAGCCATCGGTTATAAGAACTATTTTGGAAGAATGAGGATTATCAAAGAATTCATTCAATCGGTTAATGTATGGCCTTATAATTTCTTTGAATTGCCGGTTTAACTTTTCGTCTGCAGATGTCATTTTTTTGCCTCCTAATGTAATATTTAGTCTTGCAAGGAGATAGAAAACTCCAAAATCTTGAAATATTATAACATAATTGTACAGTATTAGCAAATAAAACTAAAACAAAAATGAATTACTAAATTTTCAATATTTAATAAAAAATACTGGAAAAGTATACAGTTCTATGATAGAATACAAATATCCAAAAGGATAAAATCCAATTTTGAAAGGAGCTGCTTGTAATATGATATCCGAAGGACGGAGATCAGCAACAGAAGTAGCAGGCTTAATCGAAAAGCTGGAAAGTTTTGACCCCAAAAAGGTTGAAAGAGGTACAGTATATGTACGTGATTTATTTTCAAGCAAAAATGTATCAATGTCTTTACTGTATTTGTCTCCAAGTGCTAAGATTAAAAGGCACACACATAATGCGGAGTCTGAAACTTATGAAGAAGTTGACGGAGATTGCATTGAGGTGTGCAATAAAGGTGAATCACATTACCTTGAAAACTCATCTACTGATAAATGGTTAGTCATTTTTTCAGTAAAGCGTAAGTAAAGCAAAGGTGTCAAGCTTAATTTAAGCTTGGCACCTGTGTTTTGTGAAAATTATGTGAATTTTAAAAATAAATATTGACATTTAATACCAACGGGTATAAATTATTAGCAGTCTAACAAATAGACTGCTAATAATTTTTATACATATTATTAATACAAGCTAAATATATATTAATAATACTGTAACATATTAAAGGAGGTAATATAATGTTAAAACCATTATTAGACAGAGTTGTAGTTAAAATGATAGAAAGCGAAGAAACAACAAAAAGCGGAATCATATTAACAAGTTCAGCAAAAGAAAAACCACAAATAGCAGAGGTACTAGAAGTAGGACCAGGAGAAGTGATAGACGGAGAAACAGAAAAGATGTATGTAAAAAAAGGCGATAAAGTAGTTTTAAATAAATATGCAGGAACAGAAATTAAATATCAAGGCGAAGACCTAATAATAGTAAAACAATCTGATATCCTAGCAATAGTTGAATAGGGAAAAGGAAACTGCTCTTTTTTCTCAGATTTTGGAAGAAGGGACAGTTTTCTTTAGCAAAAAGTATTTCTTTAAAGTGAAAAATAGAATTTAAGGAAATTTTTCTAAAAAGTCACCAAATTACTTATGTTTTGGGACAAATCGGAAGGAGATTATAATTATGGCAAAACAAATTAAATATGGCGAAGAAGCTAGAAAAAAATTATTAGATGGTGTTAATCAATTAGCAGACACAGTAAAAGTTACATTAGGTCCAAAAGGAAGAAACGTAGTTTTAGATAAAAATTATGGAGCTCCACTTATTACAAACGACGGTGTTACAATAGCAAAAGAAATAGAGCTAGAAGATCCATTTGAAAATATGGGAGCAAGACTTGTGAAGGAAGTTTCTACAAAAACAAACGATGTAGCAGGTGATGGAACAACAACAGCAACTGTTTTAGCACAAAGTATGATTAAAGAAGGTGTAAAAAATGTAGCTGCTGGTGGAGATCCAATGGCTATTAAAAGAGGTATTGATAAAGCTGTAAATGTAGCAGTGGATGGATTAAAAGAAATTAGCTCTCCTGTAAATGGAAAAGAGGATATAGCCAGAGTTGCAAGTATTTCTGCTAATAATGAAGAAGTTGGAAAGCTAATATCTGAAGCTATGGAAAAAGTTTCAAAAGATGGTGTTATAACAATTGAAGAATCAAAGACATCTAGTACAGAGCTAAATATTGTTGAAGGAATGCAATTTGATAAAGGTTATGTTTCTCCATACATGGTTTCTGATACAGAAAAAATGGAAGCATCTATTGAAAATCCATATATTTTAATTACTGATAAAAAAATAAGCAATATTCAAGAAATATTACCATTACTAGAATCTTTAATGCAACAATCAGGAAAATTGGTAATTATATGTGATGATATTGAAGGAGAAGCTTTATCAACATTAGTTTTAAATAAATTAAGAGGTGTAATAAATGTTGTAGCAGTTAAAGCACCTGGATATGGTGATAAGAGAAAAAATATGTTACAAGATATTGCAATTTTAACAGGTGGAGAAGTTATTACATCAGATTTAGGATTAGAGCTAAAAGATACAACGATTGAACAATTAGGTAGAGCTAAACAAGTTAAAGTTGAAAAAGAAAATACTATAATTGTTGATGGTGCTGGAGATAAAAAAGCAATTGCAGAGCGTGTAAGCCAAATAAGAGCTCAACTTGCAGAAGAAAAGAGCGAATATGAAAAAGAAGGATTACAAGAAAGACTTGCTAAAATAGCAGGTGGAGTAGCTGTAATTGGAGTTGGAGCAGCAACAGAAGTTGAAATGAAAGATAGAAAACTTCGTATAGAAGATGCATTATCTGCAACAAAAGCAGCAGTAGAAGAAGGTATTGTTTCTGGTGGAGGAACAGCATATGTAAATGTAATTCCTAAAGTTGAAAAATTGATGGAAACATTAAAAGATGATGAAAAATTAGGTGCAAAAATAGTATTAAAAGCACTAGAAGAGCCAGTAAAACAAATTGCAGTAAATGCAGGTCTTGAACCAGCTGTAATACTTGAAAAAGTAAAGTCAAGTAAAGAGGGAATTGGATTTAATGCAGCAGATGAAGAATATGTAGATATGAAAAAAGCCGGAATAGTAGACCCAACAAAAGTATCAAGAAGTGCACTTCAAAATGCAGCATCAATAGCATCTATGGTATTAACAACAGAAAGTATAGTAACAGATAAAAAAGAAAAATCATGCGGATGTGGAGGAAACCACGAGGCAGACCCAGCAGATGGAATGGGTGGAATGTATTAATAAAATTGGGTGACAAATAAAAATTGAGTTGCTACAAAATTTTCCAGAGAAATCTTTCTCTGGATTTTTTTGTTAATTAATAAAAAATCTTCACATAATAGACATAAATGTACTTTATAATGTATAATACATAAAAAAACGAAAGGATGTAATGTTATGGCAGATATAACAATTCTTGTAGTAGATGATGAGTCAAGAATGAGAAAATTAATTAAAGACTTTTTGAAAGTGAAAGGATACCATATATTAGAAGCTGGTGATGGTGAAGAAGCTCTTCAGGTTTTTGAAGAAAATAAAAACGAAATTAATTTAATTTTATTAGATGTAATGATGCCTAAACTAGATGGATGGTCTGTTTTAAGACAAATAAGGCAAACATCAAATGTTCCAATTATAATGTTAACTGCTAGAGGAGAAGAGCAAGATGAATTATTTGGATTTGAATTAGGAGTAGATGAATATATATCAAAACCATTTAGTCCTAAAATACTTGTGGCACGAGTTGAGGCAATATTAAAAAGACTACAAGTGAAAGAAAAGGATATAAAAGATTATGGCGGAATAATTATAAATTCAGAAGGTAGAACAGTAGAAGTTGATTCTAAAAAAATTGATTTAAGTTTAAGAGAATATGAATTATTAAAATATTTAGTAGACAATGAAGGAATTGCTCTTTCAAGAGATAAAATATTAAATAATGTATGGAATTATGATTATTATGGTGATTCAAGAACAATAGACAGCCATATAAAAAAGATAAGACACAAACTTGGTAAAAAAGGCAAATATATACATACTATGAGAGGGGTAGGTTATAAATTTGAAGTCGAAGAAAAATAGAAATAAAAAAATAAGAAAACCTATGTCCATACAGGTAAAGTTATTTTTTTCATTGTGTGTAGTAATTGTACTTACAATTTTATTTTTAATTATAATAAATAATTTAGTACTTGAAACATTTTATATTTATAATAAAAAAGATTCTGCAAAAGATTTGTATGAGCAAATAAACGAAAAATATAATAATAATGTAGCAGAAGAAGAAATTGAAGAATTTATTAAATATCAGGCTTCAAAAAATAATTTGGATATTTTAATAACAGATGTGAAAAGGAATAAAGTTATAACCAATGACCAAACACGAATTGAAGCTTTAGAAAAATTAAAAACAATTGTAGAGTTTAATCAAAATGGAAAATGGGGAGAAACATTATATAATGCCAAAAATATTATAATAAAGACTGTAAAGGATAACTCAATAAACCGTAATTATATAGTTTTAATGGCAAAGTTAGATAATAAAAATGAGTTATATATGAGAACTCCTATTTCAGCAATAAAGGAAAGTTTGCGAATTAGTAATAATGTTTTATTATTGGTTGGATTTATTTCGGTTATTGTTGCAGGAGTAATTGCATCAATGGTTTCTAAGCGTTTTTCAAATCCAATACTTGAATTAAATGATATTGCTAAACAAGTGTCTAAACTAAATTTTTCGCAAAGATATATTCCAAGTAAATCTAATGATGAAATGGATCAACTTGGTGAAAGTATTAATATGATGTCTGATAAACTTGAAAACACAATTAATGAATTGCGAAAAAATAATGATGAATTAGAGCGTGATATTAAGGAAAAATCTAAAATAGATGAAATGAGAACACAGTTTATTTCAGATGTATCTCATGAATTAAAAACACCGATAGCGTTAATTCAAGGATATGCAGAAGGATTAGTTGAAAATGTAAATAATGATGAAGAATCAAGGAAGTTTTATGCAGAAGTTATTTTAGATGAAGCAGATAAAATGGATAAATTAGTAAAGCAATTATTAGAACTTATGAAGTTAGAGTATGGAAAAAGAGAGTTTAATAATACAAAGTTTGATATTGTGTCTTTAATAAAAGAAGAGCTAAGAAAATGTGATGTTATGATAAAGGAACAAAATATAAAAGCAACATTAAAAAATGAAGAGCCTATATATGTGGAAGCGGATGATTTTTATATAGAGCAAGTAGTTACAAATTACATAACAAATGCAATAAAATATTCGAAAGAAATAAATGGTAAAAAAGAAATAAAAATTGAAGTTACAGAAGAGCTAAATGGAATGGCTAGGATATCAGTATACAATACGGGAGATAATTTTACTGAAGATGAGATGAAAAAAATTTGGGGAAGATTTTACAAAATTGATTCATCAAGAAATAGAGCAAGTGGAGGAACTGGAATAGGTTTATCTCTTGTAAAAGCAGTTATGAATAACTATGGTAATAAGTATGGAGTTCAGAATAGAGTTGATGGAGTTGAATTTTATTTTGAATTGAAAATGGTAAATTTGGAAAATTAGTTGTGTTAGTATAGTGTGCTTCAAGGAAACCGTCAAAAAGAGAATAGGATCCCCCTGCTGTTTTCAAAAGTGTATTGGCTCATTACATAATTTAAGAACTTCTAAGCTCAATTTGTGGCACCATTTCTGTGCTCTTTTCTCCAAAGTCGAAAAGCCACGAACATTTTCCGCAAATTTCGCTAAGAAGTTCTAAAATTATTCCAATCACACAGTAAGCTTTGGAAAAAAAATAGCAGGCAACTCACTCTCCTCGTTTTTACTACTCTACTAATAGCTGGTTTGGAGATGAAATGGGGTTAGAATAATTTAGCTCTTTATTGATTAGGTATAGTATTATTGAAATAATAACTATGATAAATAAACTACTTCTAAAAATTACCACTAAACCTTGCCGAAAAATGTCGAAAATTATCTTGCGTAAAAAAGTACTAGTTGGTATAATGATGATAATAATATAAAAAACGAAGTAGATATAACATCTATCAAAAGAAAAAACGGAGGAAAGATACCAATGAGCAAGAATGATAAAAAACAAACAACGACACAAACCAATACAAAACCAATAGTAATACTATTAGCATTATTACTAATAATAGCAATAGCATTTTCAATGTACGCATACGCAAAATACAAAACAACATTAACAGGAAATGGAACAGCAACAGTAGCAAAATGGAGCTTTAAAGTAAACGAACAAACACAAACAATACCAGACATAGATTTAGCAACAACAATGAAAAAAGTAAATAATGTAGCTGAAAACAAGCTAGCCCCAGGAACAGAAGGTTCATTCGACTTAAACTTAGATGCAACAGGAAGTGAAGTAGCAATAGACTACAATATAAAAT
>OLGY01000326.1_pt1 | contig 36381 bp, 29 predicted proteins | sample 1605951 | NCBI WGS metagenome assembly OLGY01 (sample SAMN03283280) | human gut metagenome | biome: human-associated habitat; material: feces | host: Homo sapiens | place: Peru | collected 2012
CGGAAAACCTCATCATCCAGGAGATAGACGCCGATATGACCAACCCGGCATTCGTGATGCGCACGGCTGAGGCTCAGGAACATTTCCTCTATACAACGCTCAACGAGATAGACCAGTTCGATGCCCTCAAGGGACAGGGCAACCAGCAGTTCAAGATCATGTGTCTTGCCTTTGATCCAGGCAACTCATACGGCCAGACCCGCGTGGGCACATCGAGTATCACCGAGCGCATCACCATCCGGTTCAACTGGAATGCATCGACCACCGTCCAGCTGGGGCAGCGATATTTCTCCAAGGTGCTCACCGACGGACCTATCAGCCGCATCAACTTCTGTACCATCCCGGAGCGGGAAATCGGTGCCGAAATGCCAGTATACGGCGAATACGACGATGCCTTCAGAGAGGCGCTCAGACCGTACATAGAGAATCTGTGCAAGGCGTCGGGTAGGATAGACTGCGCTGAGGCTTCCGTCTTGGCAGAAAAGTTAAAGGATGAGAACGCCGACTTTTCGCGCATGTCGCAAAACAGGGTGTTCGAGAATCTCTCCTTCCGTGGCAATGTAATTGCCTTTCTCAAGGCTTGCGTGCTATATGTGGCAAACGGCTGCAAATGGGAACCCGAAATAGAAGAGTTCATCAGATGGAGCGAGAGCTACGACCTGTGGTGCAAGATGATTTTCTTTGGTGCAAGCATAGCCAAGGCTAATGAGGTAGGAGAGAAATCGAGCAAGCGAGGACCTGCCAACCTGCTGCAGCAATTGCCAGACATCTTTACCTACACGCAGGCTGAAATGGTACGTCTACATAACGACTTCGGCAAGAAGGGTACGGCGACGATGCTGAGAAACTGGGTGAACCGTCATTATATCGAGAAAATTCCTCCGAAGGGAGTAAATGCCGACGGAGCTGACGGAAAGCAGGGCGGAAAGGTGTTCAGTATTCAGTTATTCAGTTTTAAGAAGCTATTATTCCGTTCTGACGGACTCGACCTGAGATGTTTTAACGCAAAATAGTTTAACACTTAACATTCAAACAAAATGGAAATAGTATTAAAGCGTATAGCTAAAAAGGGAACTTATACCATCGGCAGACTCTATCTGCTGACCGATGCAAGTGTAATTCGTAACTCGCTGCCCGGCAAGAAGAAAGACGACAAGTGCAAATTGGTTCATACCTTTGACAGCCAGCTGTTGTCCAAAGATACATATCTCTGCGATACCATGGAGCCTACATGGCGCAATCTGCTGGGTATCAAGCTAAAGCCAGAGGAAGTGGATGCCCGCTATAGCCGCAAGAGCGGCGTGAAGGCACGTAAGATACTTGGCCATACTGCCATTCCTGAGGGATCATATCCCGTGGTCATATCGTATTCGCCAAGATTCAAGCGTTGGCTGCCATTGCTGGTGGGTGTGCCGAATTTCGAGGGCATCCGCATCCATGCAGGCAATTATCCTGACGATACGCAAGGCTGCATCCTCGTTGGGGAGAACAAGTTCGAGGGCATGGTGGTGAACTCCCGTATCTGGCTGCAGCGGCTCATCAACGCCATGATAGCGGCCCGCGACCGAGACGAAAGTATCTGGATTACTATCCAATAAACAAAGGGCTGTGTCATAAATCAACAATACGGACTTATGACACAGCGCCTAATCTGTTTTTATATATTTTCTGACTGAAAACGTTCTTAAAGCTTTGACCAGTCGATGCTGCGGATAAAAGCCAAGGTTGAAACCCAATCGCAGTCGAGGCAGAATGGGATTGGAGCATCCGGGGTGTTGTAATAAGCCAGGGTAAACTCTGTATCTGCATCCTTAAATGCCTTGTGATCGATGGTTGCCTGCTTGAAAAACTGGGTTACGAGCGGCTTATTCTTTTTAGAAGCCTCTTTCAGTCGCTTCTGGTAGAGCGTAATATATACGCTCATGGCGTAGGCCTGCTCGTTGAGATAGCGAACCTTTATGTTCAAGGTGTCCTTGCTCAGATTCTTGTCGAGCATAACATACGGTGGCAGAATCTTGCTGCGCATGTAGGTCATCGCGTCAAACTTGAAGAGGGCTGTACGGCGCTCGTCCATGCTCTTCGTGGTGTCGTTGAGGGCTGCATCAGAAGTGCGGAGCACCTCGTTCAATACATCCTGGGCGCTTGCCTTAGCTATGCTGAGGGTGAGCGCGAATAATAATATAATGTATCTCATCTTTCTGAAATTATTGATTATCAATTATCTTTTAATCGTTGGTGTGGCGCAGGAGGAAGATGCTGTGGTCGATGCACGCTGGCAATTCTTCCTTATAATGCGTTACCATGATCATGGTTTTGTTCTGGCGGCGACAGAAGGCTTCGATGACGTCTTTTACAAGACGGCGGTTGCGGTTGTCGAGTCCGTGGAGCGGTTCATCGAGAATCAGCAGTTCCGGGTCCTTGACAAAGGCACGTGCCAGGAGAACGAGGCGCTGTTCGCCGCTGGAGAGCTTCAGGAAACCACGGTCTTCAAGACCTTCCAGTCCGAAGACTTTCATCCAGAAGCGGCACTTGTCCATATCTTCTTCCTTCGGCTTTACATAGAGACCTACGGAATCCATCAGGCCGCTTGCTACGATGCGGATGGCTGGCAGGTCGCGCTGGTAAGAGCGGTGAAGCTCAGGCGATACGTAGCCGATGTGCTTCTTGATGTCCCAGATGCTTTCGCCGCTGCCTCGAGGATTGTCGAAGAGGGTAATGTCGCAGGCGTAACTCTGCGGATTGTCGGCACAGACCAGACTGAGGAGCGTACTCTTTCCGGCTCCGTTCTGTCCGCTCAAAGCCCATCGCTCGCCGTTCATCACGGTCCAGTCGAGGTCGTTGAGGATGATTCGTTCGCCATACTGTATGCGTACCTTGTTCATCTTCACCACTTCCTGGGTGTGATATTCGCGGTCGCTGTAAGGCTGGTCTACGATGGCCTGTTCCAACTCCGGACTCAGCACGTGGGCTGGCACGGATTCTCTGCCGGCAAGATATTCGGCGAGGGTTACCTTAGGCAGAACCTTCATATCCTTCACTTCTACCACGTGGGTGATGAAATCGGGAATATCATCGCTCTTGCTCAGTACGAGGATAATCTGCAGGGCTCGCTCTGAAGAGAGGGTCTTGAGCAGTTCCTTGAGCTGGTCGCGGGTTTCAGCATCGAGTCCGATAAACGGATTGTCCATGATGAGCACGCGAGGCTCTGAGAAGAGGGTAGAGGCAAGTTTGAACTTGCGGAGCTCGCCACTTGAGAGCAGGATGGTGTATTTGTCCATCAGGTGCTGCATGTGGAAGAGTTCGTAGATGTGCTGCTGCAGGGCTCTGCGCTCTGGTGTGTCTTCGCCTGCCATCTGATAGGCTTCTTCCAGTTTGTCCTTTACGACAGGTGTGTTCTCGTCTATCTCGAGCTGGTTCCAGCGCTGCTGCAGGAAATAAGTGCGGTCGTTATCGCCTCCGTAGGTGTCGCGGAAGGTAATATACTTGATGTTGTCGCTCACCATTGTCTTCTGACTTGGTGAGAAATCGTAATCAGGGTCGTGCATCAGGAGTGGGTGGCGACCTACGATGATGTCGACAAACATTGATTTTCCTCCACCGTTCGGACCTACGATAGCGATGTGTTCACCATCGCACGCCTCGAAGTTTACGGGTTCTGCCATACGCCATTCAGGCATACGGGTAACACCATTTTTAATGCTAATAATCTTTTGCATCTCTCTTATTTTTTTATTCTACTCTGATTCTTTGTTGCAAAGTCTTTCCAGCTGCTGTAGTGCCTGGCGTCGGTTTCCGGGCGGTTCATCTGCAGAAAGTGGCAGTAGGCTGCCCCCAGCGCATCGGTAGCGTCCATGAACTTCGGCATTTCGTCTTGCTGAATATGGAGCAGTCGCTGCAGCATTCCCGCCACCTGTTCCTTCGAAGCCTGTCCCTGTCCTGTAATGGCCATCTTGATTTTGAGCGGCGCATATTCGTGGATAGGAACGCTGTGATGAATGGCGGCTGCGATGGCTACTCCCTGCGCTCTGCCCAGCTTGAGCATCGACTGCACGTTCTTGCCGAAGAAGGGGGCTTCGATGGCCATCTCATCGGGCAGATAGCTGTCGATGATGCCGGTTACGCGGTCGAAGATCTTGCCCAGCCGGAGATAGGGATCGCTCTCTTTGCGCATGTCGATGACGCCCATCACCACCAGTTCGGCCTTGTTGCCGATGATGCGGATTACGCCATAGCCCATCACGTTGGTTCCTGGGTCAATGCCGAGAATGATCTTCTCTGTATTCGATTTCTTGATCATCGCTGATAAATCTCCTGACTTAAAAAATGCTTGTTTTAACGGTCCATATAAGGATTGTGAGCGAGCTCTTCGCCTATGCTGGTGTATTCGCCATGACCCGGGAGAACCTGGGTTTCGTCAGGCAACTGACCGAGATGGCGCAGACTGTTGATGATGCGGAACATGCTGCCTCCAGGGAAATCGGTTCTGCCGATAGAGCTGTGGAAGAGGGTGTCGCCGGTGAAGGCTACGTGCTCTGCCTCGCAATAGAAGGTGACGGAACCGCTGCTGTGGCCCGGAGTGGCGATAACCTGGAACTCGTGGTTGCCGAACTTGATGACCTCTTCATCTTCGAAGAATCTGCCAATCGGCGGAAACTGGTAATCGAGCTGCATCTGATAGAAGGTTTCTGCCTGCTTGGCGAGTCCCTTCATCAGGTTTTCATCAGCTGCCGATACTTCCGGTTTCAGTCCGAACTCCTGGTAGATGGTATTGTTGCCGAAGTTATGGTCAAGATGGCCATGGGTTACGAGCAGGTGAACGGGCTTGAGCTGGTTCTCCTTAATATATTGTGTAATAGCTTTGCGCTCTTCCGGATAGAAGGCGCCGCAATCGATGATGACGCATTCCTTGGTCTCATCGCTCACCACGTAGCAGTTTTCCTGCAACATGTTTACTTGAAATCTTTCTATATGTAACATTTCTTACTTTGAACTTTATGATTACTTTTCACTCTTCACTTCTACTAAGCCGGAACGTAAACCAGTTGCTTGTCCTGGCTGAACCATTCTTCATCGAAGAAAGTGCTGAGCGGAGTGATTTCTGAAATCTTGAAGTATTGCTTCAGTTCTTCTTTCAGATTACCGCCCTTCAGACACAGAAGTCCGTTAGGCAGAGCGTTTTGCCCCTTCAGCTTAAAGTTTTTCTTGATAATCTTCATCAGGTCAGGAAGCTGCATTACCGCACGGCTTACCACGAAATCGTACTTGCCTTTTTCGTCTTCTCCGCGCAGATGCTCTGCCTTGAGATTCTGCAGATTGATGGCCGTAGCCACCTCGTTGCAGACTCTTATTTTCTTGCCCGTTCCATCTATCAGCTTGAACTTGCATTCAGGGAAGAGGATGGCGAGCGGAATGCCCGGGAAACCTCCACCGCAGCCGAAATCGAGGATCTCCGTGCCCGGACGGAAATGGATGGCCTTGGCTATTGCCAGAGAATGGAGCACGTGGTGCTCGTACAGATTATCGATGTCCTTGCGGCTGATGACATTGATCTTGCTGTTCCAGTCGCGGTATAATGCATCGAGTGCCTCGAACTGCTTTTTCTGCTCTTCCGTGAGGTTCGGGAAGTATTTCTCTATTATTTCTATCATATAATTATATGTATTCTTCTTTATTTCTACTGATTTTTCTGCAAAGGTAGTGTAAAAAATCGGAAAACACGTAATAAAAACATCAAAATCTGTCAGATTATGCTCGTATATTAAGATTTTTGCGTAACTTTGCACCCGTTTTCAATATAATTTAAGCAAAAATTGATAAAAACAGACAAGAAAATATGATAAAAGCAGCACTCTTCGATCTAGATGGCGTGGTATTTGACACAGAATCACAGTACTCCATCTTCTGGGGAATGATAGGCAGGGAGTATCATCCGGAAATGCCCGATTTCGAATATCGCATCAAAGGACAGACTTTGGTTCAGATTTACGACAAGTATTTCACCGATGAAGCCGTCTTCGCCCACATCGAAGGTTTTACAGGCGCAAAGGAGGAACAGGCTAAGATTACAGCCCGACTGGATGAGTTTGAAAAGAGCATGCAGTATGAATATATTGCAGGGTTCGAAGATTTCATCAGCGACTTGAAGAAGCATGGCGTAAAATGCGCTGTGGTAACGAGCAGCAACGTTCAGAAGATGCTGAATGTCTATGAACGCCACCCGGAATTCAAGTCTTATTTCGACCGCGTGCTGACCAGCGAGGATTTCGCTGAGAGCAAGCCTCATCCAGACTGCTATCTGAAAGGTGCAGCCTATTTCGGTGTGGAACCGGAGGACTGTGTAGGACTGGAAGACAGTTTCAACGGACTGAAGGCGGTGAGTGCCTCAGGAGCCTTTACCCTAGGACTCGCCACAACGAACAGCAGAGAAGCCATCCAGCCGCTATCCGACTATGTGATAGATGATTACAGAGGTTTCGGCTTTGCTGATTTGCAGCGCATCGTGGATGATGCGAAATAGATTCAACGCAGAACAATAAATAAATCAAAATAAAAAAATGGGATATTTATCTACTGACAAGAAGAAAATTACCACCAAGACCTTCGCAGAAATGAAGAAGGCTGGCGAGAAAGTAACCATGCTGACAGCATACGACTTTACAACAGCCGGGATTATAGATGCTGCAGGAATTGACTCTATATTAATAGGTGATTCGGCCAGCAATGTGATGGCAGGAAATGCAGATACATTGCCGATTACCGTTGACCAGATGATTTATCACGCCCGCAGCGTGGCCCGTGCCTGCCAGCATGCTTTCGTGGTTTGCGACATGCCTTTCGGCAGCTATCAGATCAGCAAGGAAGAGGCGCTGCGCAATGCTTGCCGCATGATGAAGGAGACGGGTGTAGATGCTCTGAAACTGGAAGGCGGCGTAGAAATCTGCGACACGGTTAAGGCGCTGGTTAATGCCGGAATCCCGGTTCATGGTCATCTCGGACTTACCCCGCAGAGCGTAAACAAGTTTGGCGGTTATGGTATTCGTGCCAAGGAAGAAGCTGAGGCACAGAAGCTTATCAGCGACGCCATTGCGCTGGACGAAGCAGGCTGCTTTGCCATCGTGCTGGAGAAGGTTCCTGCTAAGCTCGCTGCTGAAGTAAGCAAGAAGGTAAAGGCAGTAACGATTGGAATCGGTGCAGGTAACGGCTGCGACGGACAGGTTCTGGTTTATGCTGATGCACTCGGAATGACACAGGGCTTCAAGCCTAAGTTTTTGCGCCACTTTGCTCAGGTAGGCGAGGAAATGACCAAGGGTGTGAAGGCTTATATTGATGCGGTGAAAACCGTAGATTATCCTAGCACTGAAGAGAGTTATTAACATTAACTCTCTTTTTAGTGAATTCTAAGAGAGTATAAATACGATAGATTCATAAATAATTCGGATTATGGATACACAAAATACACCAGTACATATCAAGCTGTGGCACAAGGACTTCTGGCGATTATGCTTTGCCAATCTCTTGCTGATGTCGAGTGTGTACATGCTCGTTTTTGCCATTCCTTATTTCCTGATTCAGGAGAAGTATCAGATGTGGCAGATAGGGTGTGTGCTTCTAGCATACGGCTTTGGACTTTTCCTGTTTGGCGGCTTCTGTTCTTATCTGGTGCAGCGCTACCGCAGGAATATGGTCTGTCAGCTTTCCATTTTAGGTGTGGTTTTTTGCCTTTCGGTTCTTTACTATCTGGATACGTTCTGGAACATCAGATTTCCTTTTGAGATTCTCCTGGCGGTCCGTTTCCTGTTGGGAGCATTTCTGGGGCTGGCTCAGATGTCGCTTGCCAGTACGCTGGTTATTGATTCCTGCGAGTCGTTCCAGCGCACCGAGGCTAATTACATTACCTCCTGGTTTGCCCGCTTTTCGATAGCTGTAGGACCCTTGGTATCATGTTTTGTTTACAACTATTTCGGCATGGACTATGTTTTCCCTACGGCTTCGTTGCTGGCTTTGGGAGCCTTCGTGCTGGTTTCTCGCGCCAAGTTTCCTTTTAAGGCACCTGCCGAAGGAATTAAGGCTTTCAGCCTCGACCGCTTCTATCTGCCACAGGGAACTCCGCTGTTTGTCAATATCATCCTGATTACTTTTTCTGCGGGATTATACTTTTCTGTGCCTCATCCTACTGGCATTTTTCTGATGATTTTAGGAGGATTGGTCTTAGCGTTCCTGGCAGAAAAGTTTGTCTTTGCTGATGCAGATTTGAAGAGCCAGATCATAGTAGGTCTGGTGCTGCTGGCTTCTGCTGAACTGATTTCGTTTGCAAGTCAGGAGTTTGCTGTCGAAATCTTGGTTCCAACCTTGCTGGGTTTCAGCTTGGGAATCATCGGAAGCCGTTTCCTGCTCTTCTATATCAAGCTTGCCAAACATTGCCAGCGCGGCACGAGCGTGAATTCGTTCTTCCTGGCTTGGGAATTGGGATTGAGCTTGGGACTCGGTCTCGGATTCCTGTTCCATAATCTTCCGGCGAGAGCGCATTTTGACGTAGATCATCCTTTATATAATATGGTTGAATCAGGGATGTTGCACTATGCGCTTCTTTTTACAATCGTATCGTTGCTGGTGTACAATTTCTTGGTTCATCCTTGGTACATGAAGCATAAAAACAGATAAAATATTTGAAATCTCGTTTGTTTCATAAAAGCTATTCTTTAAAAGAATCTAAAAATAGCTTTTATGAAACATTTTTAATATTATTTAGATAGGTTTTTTCGCTTTTGTGGCTTAATTTGAGTACTTTTGCGTTTGGTTTTGGAAATATATTGTTTGAATTAAGAAATTAAACGTAAAAATATAGAATTATGGCAGAAGCTATTGATATCCGCGAATTGAATATCCGGATAGAACAACAAAGTCAGTTTGTTACCAATCTGGTAATGGGCATGAATAAGGTAATCGTAGGTCAGAAACACCTCGTAGATTGCCTTCTTATCGGTCTTCTCTCCGATGGTCATATCCTGCTTGAGGGTGTGCCTGGTCTGGCGAAGACACTTGCAATCAAGACATTGTCACAGCTTATCAGCTCCGACTATAGCCGCATTCAGTTTACTCCTGATCTGTTGCCTGCCGATGTGGTGGGTACTCAGATTTATTCACAGAAAGATGAGGCTTTCCATGTAAAGCGCGGTCCTGTCTTCGCCAATTTCGTCTTGGCAGATGAGATTAACCGTGCCCCAGCCAAGGTGCAGAGTGCGCTGCTCGAAGCCATGCAGGAACACCAGGTAACCATTGGCGATGAAACCTTCAAACTGCCTAGCCCGTTCCTGGTAATGGCTACACAGAACCCTATCGAGCAGGAAGGAACCTATCAGTTGCCTGAAGCACAGGTAGACCGTTTCCTGCTGAAGGTAATCATCGATTATCCTACGCTGGAAGAGGAGAAGCTCATCATCCGTGAGAATATCCAGGGCGGACTTCCTGAGGTTACACCGGTAACATCAGCAGAGGAGATTCTGAAGGCTCGCAAGATAGTAAATGAGGTTTATCTCGATGAGAAGATTGAGCAGTATATTGCCGATATTGTCTTCGCTTCGCGTTATCCAGACCGCTATGGACTGGGCGAACTGAAAGACATGATTACCTTCGGTGGCAGTCCTCGTGCCAGCATCTCTCTTGCCAAAGCAGCCAGAGCCTATGCGTTTATCAAGCATCGCGGCTATGTGATTCCGGAGGATGTAAGAGCAGTGGCTCACGACGTAATGCGCCACCGTATCGGTCTTTCTTACGAGGCTGAGGCAAGCAATGTGACAAGCGAGGAAATCGTAAGCCGCATCATTAATAAGGTGGAAGTGCCTTGATGATGTAAGTGAAGAGTGAAGAACGAAGAGTGAAAAGTTCGCTTGCTTCACTAATCATAAAGTTCAATGTTCAAAATTCAAAGTTCAAAGTAATAAGTTGGATACACAAGATATCTTAAAAAAGGTTCGGAAGATAGAAATCAAGACTCGCGGACTGAGTCAGAACATCTTCGCTGGTCAGTATCATTCTGCCTTCAAGGGTAGGGGAATGGCCTTTGCCGAGGTGCGCGAATATCAGTATGGCGATGATGTGAGAGACATCGACTGGAACGTGACCGCCCGTTTTCATAAGCCTTACGTCAAGGTGTTTGAAGAGGAAAGGGAACTTACGGTGATGCTGCTCGTAGACGTCAGCGGGTCGCTCGATTTCGGTACGATGAAGCAGATGAAGCGCGATCTGGCTACTGAGATTGCTGCCACACTCGCCTTCAGTGCCATTCAGAACAATGACAAGATAGGTGTCATCTTCTTCTCTGATCGCATCGAGAAGTACATTCCGCCTAAGAAAGGAAGAAAGCATATTCTCTATATCATCAGAGAAATGCTCAACTTCCAGCCGCAAAGCCAGCGTACCGACATCGGTTGCGCCCTGGAATATTTCACCCGCGTGATGAAACGCCACTGCACGGCTTTCGTAATCAGCGACTTCTACGATCATAAGAATTTCCAGCATCAGCTGCAGATTGCCAACCAGAAGCATGATGTAGTAGCTATCCAGGTTTACGACCCGCGTGCCAAAGTGCTGCCTGATGTAGGACTGCTCAAGGTGATGGACGCAGAAACCGGACACGAAATGTATATTGATACGAGTTCGAAGAAACTGCGAATGGCCCATACACAGCAATGGCTGATGCAGCAGGAAAATCTGAAAACCGACTTTGCCAAAAGCAAGGTCGACTGGACTTCGATTGCCACCAACGAGGACTTCTCTAAGGCACTCCTGATGCTTTTCAAGCAGAGGGGCTGAATTAAGTGAAGAGTTAAGAGTTAAGAGTGAAGAATTCATTTGCTTTGCTAATCATAAAGTTCAAAGTTCAAAGTTCAAAGCTCAAAGTAAAGAAACTATGTTTAAAGTAAAGAATATCATATTGTCGCTCGCTCTTCTGGGGGGCTCAGGCTTGGCTCAAGCCCAGCAGGTAGAGCAACGCATCGACTCGCTGCAGATACTGATAGGGCAGCAGACTGTGCTGCATCTGAAGGCTTCGGTAAAGCAGGGCGATAAGGTGCAACTGCCATCTTTCAAGCCGCAGCAGCAAATTACGCCGGGAGTGGAAGTGGTAGAGCAGAGTAAAGGCGACACTTCGCACATAGGCGACGACCGCATGGTGGTGAGTCGCGACTATACGCTGACTTCGTTTGATGAAAAGGTGTATGCGATTCCTGCGCTCAATGTGAAGGTGAACGGCAAGAACTTTCATGGCAACCAGCTTGCGCTGAAGGTGCTCACCGTGCCCGTAGATACGGTTCATCCCAACCAGTTCTATCCACCCAAGGATGTTCAGGACAATCCTTTCTCCTGGAGCGAATGGAGTGCGCAGTTCTGGTTGAGCTTATTGCTGTTAATTCTCTGTGGCGCATGGCTTTATCTGCGCAACAGACTGAAGAACAACAAGCCAATCATCACCCATATCCGCATCGTAAAACGTGTTCCGGCTCATGAAAAGGCGCTGAATCAAATCAACGTCATCAAGCAGCAGCACGTTGAGAATCAGGAAACACAGAAGGCTTACTACACCCAGCTTACCAATACGCTGAGAGAATACATCGTGAGCCGTTTCGGATTCAATGCGATGGAAATGACCAGTATGGAAATCATCGAACGTTTGCGCGAAGCAGGCGACCAGAAGATGATAGATGAACTGAAGGAACTCTTCCAGACTGCCGACCTCGTGAAGTTTGCCAAATATGAAACCCTGGTGAATGAGAACGACGCAAACCTGGTGAATGCCATCAACTTCATCGACCAGACCAAGACAGATGAGAAACCTACTGAAGAAAAGGTGGTTCCACAACTGACCAACGAAGAGCAGAAGACGCAATCTCAGCGCCGCCTCATCAAGTCGCTCCTATGGATAGGAGCCATCGTAGGTCTGGCTCTGTTGGGTTACATCATTTACCAGTCAGCCATGCTGCTGATGTAAGGCAGGGTGTTCTTATGAAACGTTTCGCCGGGCAAAGCGGTTTTCCGAAAACTCTTAGCCTGGCTATAAATAGAAAAATAAAGAAATGGAATTTGCAAGTAAAGGCTATTTTCTGTTGCTCCTGTTGCTGATACCTTATATATTATGGTATTTCCTCTACAGGAAGAAGAATGCGCCAACCATGCGCATGAGCGACACGAAAAAGTATCAATATGCTCCGAAGAGCCTGCGTGTGCGTCTCATCCATCTGCCAATGGTGCTGAGATGCATCTGTTTCGTGCTCATCGTCTGTGCGATGGCTCGTCCGCAGACGCATACAGCTTGGGACAACAAGACGGTGGAAGGCATTGACATTATGTTGGCGATGGACGTTTCCACCTCTATGCTTGCCGAAGATTTGAGACCAAACCGTATGGAAGCGGCTAAGGATGTGGCTACAGAATTCATCTCGGGAAGACCGAACGACAACATCGGTCTGACTATCTTTGCCGGTGAAGCCTTCACCCAGTGCCCGATGACAACCGATCATGCCAGTCTGTTGCGCCTCTTGCAGGCAACCCGTACGGATATTGCCGCCCGGGGACTGATTGACGATGGAACCGCAGTGGGAATGGGACTCGCCAATGCCGTGAGCCGCCTGAAGGATTCTAAGTCAAAATCGAAGGTTGTGATTCTTCTTACCGACGGCAGTAACAACATGGGTGAAATCTCGCCAATGACCGCAGCAGAGATTGCCAAAAGCTACGGAATCCGCGTTTACACCATCGGTGTAGGAACCAACAAGGTGGCTCCTTATCCAATGCCTGTGGCAGGAGGAGTACAGTACGTCAATATTCCGGTAGAGATAGATACGAAGACGCTGAGCGACATTGCGCAGACAACCGATGGTAATTTCTATCGCGCAACGAACAATAATGAGCTGAAGAAGATTTACAAGGACATTGATAAACTGGAGAAAACCAAGTTTAATGTCAAGCATTTCGCTAAGCGATATGAAGCTTATCAGCCATTCGCCCTGGCAGCTCTCCTGGTATTGCTGGTAGAAATCCTGCTCCGCATCACCTGGTTCAGAAGAATTCCGTAATCCGGATACTGAGCCATTACTGATTATCGGAGATATTCCGCTATCTTTCGGAGATATTTCGCTATCTTTCGGAGATATTTCGCTATCTTTCGGAGATATTTTGCTATCTTTCGGAGATATTTTACCAGTTATCGGAGATATTTTACTGATTATCGGATAATCGAATAGAAGATATAATTAGAATAGAAAATGTTAAGATTTGAAGATCCTATATTTCTCTGGCTGTTGTGGATTATACCAGTACTGATTCTGATCAGACTGATAGGATGGAGAAGAAGAAAGGCTAAACTGAAGAAGCTCGGCGATCCGGAACTTCTGAAACAGCTCATGCCCAACATCTCCAAATATCGCCCTACAGTTAAGTTTGTGCTGATGCTCGCAGCCTTGGCGCTTCTCATCGTGATGGTAGCTCGCCCGCAGATGGGCAGCAAGATTTCTCACGATAAGCGACATGGTATTGAAACCATCATCTGCCTCGATATTTCAAATTCCATGCTCTGTCAGGACGTGGTTCCATCCCGTTTGGACAAGAGTAAGATGCTTATCGAAAATCTGGTCGACAACTTTAACAACGACAAGATTGGACTCATCGTCTTTGCAGGCGATGCGTTCGTGCAGTTGCCAATCACCACCGATTATGTTTCGGCAAAGATGTTTCTTCAGAACATTACCCCTGGTCTTATCCAGACCCAGGGAACCAATATCGGCGAAGCCATCGATTTGGCTTCCAAGAGTTTCACTCAGCAGGAGAATGTAGGCAGAGCCATTATCGTAATTACTGATGGCGAAAACCATGAGCCTGGCGCACAGGAGGCAGCGGCTGCTGCCAACAAGAAAGGAATCAATGTCTTCATCCTGGGCATAGGTAACACCAAGGGAGCACCAATCCCTATGGGCGACGGCTCTTATCTGAAGGACAATGCGGGCAACACCGTAATGACCGCCCTGAATGAGCAGATGTGTAAGGAACTTGCCCAGGCTGGCAAGGGGCAGTACATTCATGTAGATAATACCAGCGATGCGGAAAGAGCATTGAATGATGATATTGCCAAATTGCAGAAAGGCGATGTAACGAGTGTGGTTTACAGCGCTTATGATGAACAGTTCCAGGCTGTAGGTATTCTTGTCATCCTGTTGCTTATCATCGAAATCTGTCTGCTTGAGGTAAAGAATCCTCTGCTCAGAAACATCAAGTTTTTTAAGAAAGACATCAGGAAGCCTTTCTGATAAACGTTTATACATTATTATATAATAAGAATGAGATATTTAAGATATATATTGGTTTTTGCCCTGATGGTGCTGGGCTTGGCGAAGGTGGGAGCGCAGAACGACCGCAACTTCATCCGCCAGGGAAACCGCGCCTATCATAAACAGAAGTGGGCTGCAGCCGAAACGCAATATCGCAAGGCTATCTCCAAGAACCAGAAGAATGCGCAGGCTGTCTATAATCTGGGTTGCGCCCTGATGATGCAGCAGAAGGATTCGATGGCGATGATACAGTTTGAGAATGCTTCGAAACTTGAAACGAACAAGATGCGACGCGCCAGAAGTTACCACAACATGGGTGTGGTCATGCAGCAGCATCAGCAATATGCGCAGGCCATAGGATGTTATGAGAACGCCCTGCGCTGCAATCCGCAGGACAATGCAACCCGATATAATCTTGCCCTCTGCAAGAAACTGCTTAAAAACCAGAAGCAGAACAAGCAGAACGATAAGAATAAGAACAATAAGGATAAAAACAAGGACAAGAACAAAGACAAGCAGAACAAGGATCAGAACAAAGATCAGAATAAAGACAAGAATAAGAACGACAAAAATAAGAACAACCAGAATAAGAACAATCAGCAGAATCAGAACAATCAGGACAAGATGAGCAAAGATAATGCTGAACAACTCTTGAACGCTGCCATCCAGCAGGAAAAGGATACGAAGCGCAAGATGCAGAAAGCGATGAGTCAGCCTCGCAGAAAGCAATATGAGAAAAACTGGTAAAAAGTAAAATAATACAACGAGCATAATATATTAAGAACATGAAACATATAGGTTGGTATATTATTATATGGGCAATGCTTCTGGGCTTCAGTATGCAGCTGAAAGCCCAGCATATCAGTGTGTCGGCACCAACACACGTGGCGGCGGGAGAAAACTTCCGTGTGGCCTATACCATCAATACACGTGATGTAGAGGAATTCCGCCTGGGCGGAGTAGGAGAAGGACTTGAGGTAATCGCAGGTCCTTACACCTCATCGCAGTCCAGTTATCAGATGATCAATGGCCATACTTCCTCTTCATCGTCTGTAACCATTACCTATACGCTCTACGCAGCTAAGAACGGAACCTTTGGCATTGGTGCCTCTCATGCCATCGTAAATGGTAGGAAACTCTCTTCCCATCCGGTTAAGATTACGGTTTCTGGCCATGCTGCACGCAACAACGGTGCTCCTTCCATGCACGGACAGAATGATTATAATGAACCACGCATGCGAACTGCCGGATCCAGAATATCAGGCAGCGACCTTTTTATCAAGGTTACAGCCAACAAGCGACGTGTTCACGAACAGGAACCGGTGCTCCTTACTTATAAGGTTTACACGCAGGTAGACCTTACCCAGTTGGAAGGCAAAATGCCTGACCTGAAGGGATTCCATAACCAGGAAGTTCCGCTGCCTCAGCAGAAGACCTTCCATACTGAAATCGTAAACGGCCGACCTTACCGATGTGTTACATGGAGCCAGTATGTCATGTATCCGCAGATGACAGGAAGCCTCACCATTCCTGCCATTACCTTCAAGGGAATCGTAGTTCAGCAGAACAGAAACGTTGACCCGATGGAAGCTTTCTTCAATGGCGGTTCTGGCTATGTTGAAGTAAAGAAAGATATTATAGCTCCTAGTGTGAAAATTCAGGTTGATCCATTGCCTCAGCGCCCTGCCGACTTCTCGGGCGGTGTAGGTAAATTCAATATTACTGCTTCCATCGACAAGAAGGAAGTAAAGGCTGGCGAACCTATCACCATTCGTGTAGTGGTAGGAGGAATCGGAAATCTGAAGCTGCTCAAGCAGCCTGTCATTACCTTCCCTAAGGATTTTGACAAGTACGATGCGAAGGTGACAGACAAGACCCGTCTCACAGCCAATGGAGTAGAAGGCAATATGATTTATGACTTCCTGGCTGTGCCTCGTAATCAGGGAAATTATACCATTCCTGCGGTAGAATTCACCTATTATGATACTTCGGCTAACAAGTACAAGACAATCAAGACCCAGCCGTTTACGCTGAACGTAGAGAAGGGCGATGGAACTTCAGACAATGAAACCTCAGATTTCAGCAACAAGGATAAGGACATTCACGCGCTGAAACTGGGCAAGTCTAACCTCCATGATATTGACGATATGTTCTACGGAAGCTTCGGCTACTGGACCAGTCTGCTGGTTCCATTGGTAGCCTTCTTTGCCCTGCTCATAGTCTTCCGCCGCCGTGCTCTTGAGAATGCCGACCTTGTAAAGGTCCGTTCCAACAAGGCAAACAAGATAGCAACCAAGCGCCTGAAGAAGGCTCATCTGCTGATGCTCGCCGGAAAGCAGGAAGAATTCTATGATGAAGTGCTCCGTGCTTTGTGGGGCTATGTAAGCTACAAGCTCAACATACCAGCCGAAAAGCTCTCACGTGAAAACATTCAGACTATGCTCGAAAAACATTGTGTAGAGGAGCGAACTATCGAGAAGTTTACAACTGCGCTCGATGAATGTGAGTTTGAACGCTATGCGCCGGGCGACCCTGCCGGCAATATGAACCGTACATTCGACTCAGCAATGACTGCTATTATGAATATAGAAAATGCTATCAATGCAACGCGTAAGCAGCGCAAGAAGAGTGCAACCGGATATTCGTTCGTCATGATGATCATGGTGATGTTGGGCTGCTCGGTTTCTGCAGGCGCTGTAACCAAGAACAATGCTGATACGGAATATCAGAAAGGTAACTATCAGCAGGCCATACGCGACTATGAGGAAATATTGAACAACTATGGTGTTTCTGCCGAAGTTTACTATAACTTGGGCAATGCTTATTACCGTACAGACAATATTACCAAGGCTGTGCTCAATTATGAGCGTGCCCATCTGCTCTCGCCAGGCGATGAAGACATCAGCTTCAACCTGCAGTTTGCACGAAGCAAGACCATCGATAAGATTACTCCGGAAAGCGAGATGTTCTTCGTAACCTGGTGGAAGGCGCTGGTCAACTTTACGAGTGTTGACTGTTGGGCTAAGACAGGCATCATTGCCATCATCATGGCACTGGTTCTGGTTTTGGTTTATCTCTTCGGTCCGCATATCGTGTTGCGCAAGATTGGTTTCTTCGGTGGAATCTTCTTCGTGGCAGTCTTCCTGCTGAGCAATCTCTTTGCTTACCAGCAGCGACAGATGCTCATCAACCGTACGGGAGCCATCATCATTGCTCCTTCTGTCAATGTGAAGAAAACGCCATCCAAGACGAGTGCTGATCTCTTCCTGCTGCATGAAGGAACCCGCGTTGATATTACCGATAAGGCGATGAAAGGCTGGCGCGGAATCAAGGTAGGAGACGGCAGAGAAGGCTGGATTGAAACCAAGGCTATAGAGGAAATCTGATTAAGATAAAATCTGATTAAAATAAAGAGAATGGATTTTAGTAGGATACAAGATTTTGACATGCAGCTGTTGCATGTGTTTAACGGCAGCGAGAATGTCTGGCTCGATCAGATGGCGATGGCGCTTACGTCGGGCTGGACATGGATTCCGCTTTATATCGTCCTCTTCGTTGTTGTGATAAGAAACAACGAGATGATGGGGCAGATTGCGCTCGTAGTTGGAGGAGCGGTGCTCTGTATCTTTCTGGCTGATGGACTGGTGGATGGAATCATCAAACCGCTGGCTGAAAGATGCAGACCTTCCAGCGACCCGATGTTCAAGTATACGGTTCAGGTGGTTGACAATATGCGCCTCAAGAGTTTCAGCTTCTGTTCGGCTCATGCGGCTAATACGCTTTCGTTAGCCATCTTCTTCTCGTTGCTCATCCGCAGCAAACTGGTTACGTGGACCCTGTTATTATGGTCGCTCGTGAACTGCTGGACCCGTCTTTACCTGGGTGTTCATTATCCGGTCGACATTCTTTGCGGTCTGGCTATCGGAGCTGTGGTAGGAGTTGTCGTTTATCTTATCTACATCAGGATGTATTACCGCATCTCCCCAAAGATTAAGTATATTTCCAACCAGTATACGAGTACGGGTTACGACTATGATGATGTAGATAAAATCATGACCGTAGTGATATTTACCCTTATCATGGTTGTGTTTTATGCCACCTGTCAGATGGCTTATCTTTAGTACAGAAATAAAAGTTCAAAATAGAAAGTTCAAAAAGTAAAATAAATAATGGATACAAAACATATTAAAATTAGTGATTATAACTATGATTTACCGGATGAGCGCATCGCAAAATTCCCTATCGCCCAGCGCGACCACAGCAAACTGCTGGTCTATAAGCACGGCGAGGTAAGCGATGATGTTTTCCATCATCTTCCCACATATCTCCCTCAAGGAGCCTTGATGATATTCAACAATACCAAGGTGATACAAGCGCGTCTGCACTTCCGCAAGGAAACAGGTGCGCTTATTGAGGTTTTCTTGATGGAGCCTGCAGAACCTACTGATTATGAACTCATGTTCCAGACCACCGGACATTGTTCCTGGCTCTGCATGATCGGTAATCTGAAGAAATGGAAAGAGGGCAGCCTGAAGCGTGATTTCGAAATCAAGGGTCATAAGCTTACCCTCAGCGCAACCATGCGACGTGGAGATGCTCTTGGCGCAGAGGCACAGGAAATGGTTGCCAAAGGCGGAGGAACCAACTACTGGGTTGACTTTGATTGGGACAACGACAAGGTGTCTTTCGCTGAGATTCTCGAAGCAGTAGGCGAGTTGCCTATTCCTCCATATCTCAACCGCAAGACTGAGGAGAGCGACAAGACCACCTATCAGACGGTTTATTCTAAAATCAAGGGAAGTGTGGCTGCTCCAACTGCCGGACTTCATTTTACCGATGCGGTTCTCAAGGATCTTGATGCGCATGGAATCGACCGCGAAGAAGTAACCCTGCATGTAGGAGCCGGCACATTCAAGCCGGTGAAGAGCCTTGAAATCGAAGGTCATCAGATGCATACGGAATACATTGTTGTTCATCGCCGCAGTCTGGAAAAACTCATCAAGCACGAGTGCCGGGTCATTGCCGTAGGAACCACCAGCGTCCGTACCATCGAGAGTCTCTATTACATGGGTGTTCATCTGCTGAAGCATCCTGAGGCAAACGAAGAAGATCTGCACGTAAAACAGTGGGATCCTTACGAGCTTTCTGAAGATGGCAATCTGGTAGATGGAATCACTCCGATGCAGGCTATCCAGGCAATCATCGATTATCTGGACCGCAACGGCTTGGAGGCGCTCCATTCCAGCACGCAGATTATCATTGCTCCTGGCTATCAGTATAAGATTGTGAAGATGCTGGTCACCAATTTCCATCAGCCTCAGAGTACACTCCTGCTCCTGGTGAGTGCTTTCCTCAAGGGCGATTGGAAGAAGGTTTATGATTATGCCCTTTCGCATGATTTCCGCTTCCTGAGCTATGGAGATTCATCTCTGCTCATTCCGTAAAAGAAGTTAGGAAAACTATAAATTATTAATTGTAAATTATAAATTAAAATAGATGATTTCAGTAGAAGGACTGAAAGTAGAGTTTGGCGTTAAGCCTCTCTTTCATGATGTAAGTTTCGTCATCAACGACCGCGACCGCATTGCCCTGGTGGGTAAGAATGGTGCCGGAAAATCTACGATGCTCAAGATTCTCTGCGGTTTGCAGAAACCTACTGCTGGCGTTGTGGCTATCCCTAACGAAACCACTATCGGCTATCTGCCACAGGTGATGAAACTGCAGGACGATACGACCGTGAAAGAGGAAACCCGCAAGGCTTTCGCCCATAATACCGAGATGAAGGCGCGTCTGGACAAGATGCAGCAGGAAATGGCCGACCGCACCGACTATGAGAGCGAAAGCTATGCTCAGCTCGTAGAGAAGTTTACCCAGGAACATGAACGCTACATGATGATGGGTGGCGAAAACTATGAGGCTGAGATAGAGCGCACCTTGAGCGGTCTTGGCTTTACGCGCGATGATTTCGAGCGCCCAACCAAGGAGTTTTCCGGCGGTTGGCGAATGCGTATCGAACTTGCCAAGATTCTGTTGCAGAAGCCAGATGTACTGCTCCTCGATGAGCCTACCAACCACCTTGATATTGAAAGTATCCAGTGGTTGGAGCTGTTCCTGGCGCAGAGTGCCAAGGCTGTGGTTCTGGTGAGCCACGACCGTGCTTTCATCAACAATGTAACTAACCGTACCCTCGAAATTACTTGCGGAAGGGTAGAAGACTATAAGGTGAAATACGACGAGTATGTGGTGTTGCGTGCTGAACGCCGCGAGCAGCAGCTCCGTGCCTACGAAAACCAGCAGAAAGAAATTGCCGACATCAAGGATTTCATCGAGCGGTTCCGTTACAAGCCAACCAAGGCGGTTCAGGTACAGAGCAGAATCAAGCAGCTCGAGAAAATCGTGCCTATCGAGGTAGATGAGGTTGACAACAAGCAGATGCACCTCAAATTTCCTCCTTGCCTCAGAAGTGGCGATTATCCTATCATCTGCGATGAGGTGCGCAAGGATTACGGCGCCCATACCGTCTTCGACCATGTTACCTTTACCATCAAGCGTGGCGAGAAGGTGGCTTTCGTGGGTAAGAACGGCGAAGGTAAGTCTACCCTGGTAAAATGTATCATGGGTGAGATTCCTTTCACCGGAACTCTCAAGATTGGTCATAATGTGCAGATTGGCTATTTCGCTCAGAACCAGGCGCAGCTCTTGGATGAGAAGCTTACCATCTTCCAGACTATCGACAATGTGGCTACAGGCGAAATGCGTCTGAAGGTGAACGATCTCCTGGGCGCCTTCATGTTTGGCGGCGAGACTTCAGAGAAGTTTGTCAAGGTACTGAGTGGAGGTGAACGCAGCCGACTGGCGATGATCAAACTCCTGCTTGAACCGGTGAATCTCCTCATTCTCGATGAGCCTACCAACCACCTCGACATGCAGTCGAAGGATGTGCTGAAAGAAGCCATCAAGGCTTTCGATGGAACAGCTATCATCGTGAGCCACGACCGTGAATTCCTTGATGGTCTGGTTGATAAGGTCTATGAGTTTGGCGGCGGCAAGGTTCGTGAGCATCTCGGTGGTATTTACGATTATCTCCGTGCCCATAATGCCGAAAACATCAATCAGGCTCTTGCCAACCAGAGCATGGCTTCTGCCGGTTCGCCTTCTGCCAATACTTCCGGCTCTTCTGTCGCATCAGGTTCTACAGCCGACAGTCTTGCCTCTGCCACATCCGGCAAGCAGAGCTACGCTGAACATAAGGAACAGCAGAAGAAGATCCGTAAGGCTGAGAAAGCCGTGAAGGAATGTGAAGCGAAGATAGAGAAACTGGAAGCGAGAAAGAAGGAGATTGATGAACTCCTGATGAAACCGGAAAATGCAACCAACATGGAACTCGTGACCGAATACACCGAACTCATGAAGGGTCTCGATGAGGAGAACGAGCGCTGGATGCTCCTTTCGGAAGAACTGGAAGAAGTTTCGAAATAATAGTAACATTAATATATAAAACAGAGAAGAAAATGAAAATGAAGATGATCTTACCGATGATGATGATCGCAGCTCTGCCATTAGGAGCTGACGCTCAGAATAAATCGGGTCTTGTCATGAGCAATCTCGACAAGACAGTAAAGCCAGCAGACAGTTTCTATCAGTTTGCTACAGGCGGATGGCAGAAGAACAATCCTCTTCCTGCCGCTTACAGCCGTTATGGCAGTTTTGACCAGCTTGCTGAGAACAACAACAAGCGCATCAACACCATTCTTTCTGAACTTCAGAAGAAGACTTACAAGGCTGGAACCATCGAGCAGAAATTGTCTGATTTCTACAAACTCTCTATGGATGTTGACAGCCGCAACAAGGCTGGAATCGCTCCTGTAAAGCCTCTGATGGATGAGATTGAAGCTGCCAAGACCAAGGACGAACTTCAGAAACTCCAGGTTAAGTATGCTTGGATGGGTCTTGGCTTGAGCTATGGCGCAGGTTTCGCTGCCGATGAGAAGAACGTAACCATGAACATCTACAACCTGATGCAGGGCGGTCTTACTCTCGGTGCAAAGGATTATTACCTCAACAACGATGCAGCAACCGTAGCCATCCGTGAGGCTTATAAGACTTACCTCAAAAAGATGTTCCAGCTCTACGGTTTCTCTGCCGAAGATGCTGCAAAGAAGGCTTCTGCCGTATTCCTTCACGAAACAACGCTCGCTACTTTCTCTAAGAGCCGCACCGAACTTCGTGATCCTCAGGCAAACTACAACAAGATGACCTTGGCAGAATTCAAGGAGAATTATCCTAACATTCCTCTCGAGGCACTTGCCAACGCCGAGGGAATCAAGAGCGAATATCTCAAGGAGATGATCGTAGGTCAGCCTGCTTTCTTCGCCGGTTATGACAAGGTGGCTGCTGCAGAGTGTGCAGGCACATTGAAGGCTTTGATGGAGTGGGACATCATCAAGAGTTCTGCTTCTTATCTCAGCGATGAGATTCGCGAAGCCCGTTTCGAATTCTTCGGCAAGACTATGAGCGGCCGCAAGGAGGATTATCCTCTGTGGAAGCGCGCTACTGCTCAGGTAGAGGCTCAGTTGGGTGAGGCGCTCGGTCGCATCTACTGCAAGCGCTATTTCCCAGAAAGCTCTAAGAAGATGATGGAGACCCTCGTGAAGAATCTTCAGATCAGTCTCGGTCAGCGTATCGATGCTCAGACCTGGATGAGCCAGACTACTAAGGAAGCTGCTCACAACAAGCTCGACAAGTTCTATGTAAAGATTGGTTATCCTAACAAGTGGACTGATTTCAGCAAGCTCAGCATCGACCCATCTAAGAGCTATTATGAGAACGTTTTGGCTTGCCGCAAGTTTGCCAACGACAAGGAGATTGCAGAGAAGGCAGGAAAGCCGGTAGATAAGGATGAGTGGTTCATGACTCCTCAGACCGTGAATGCTTACTACAATCCTACTACCAATGAGATCTGCTTCCCAGCTGGTATTCTCCAGTATCCGTTCTTTGACGCTAAGGCTGATGCAGCGTTCAACTATGGTGCTATAGGCGTAGTAATCGGTCATGAGATGACTCACGGATTCGATGATCAGGGTCGTCAGTATGATGCTAGCGGTAATCTGAAGGACTGGTGGACTGCAGAAGATGCAGAAGGTTTCAACAAGCGTGCTGATATGTATGCTGATTTCTTCAGCAACATCAAGGTTTTGCCAGACCTGAATGCCAACGGCCGTTTCACCCTCGGTGAGAACCTTGCCGACCATGGTGGTTTGATGGTTTCATACAATGCCTTCAAGAATGCTACAGCCAAGAAGCCATTGAAGAACAAGGATGGTTTCACTCCTGAGCAGCGTTTCTTCCTCGCCTATGCAGGTGTTTGGGGTCAGAACATTACTGATAAGGAAATCCGCAACCGCGTAAAGGATGATCCTCATTCTCTCGGCAAGTGGCGTGTTGACGGTGCTCTTCCTCACATCGATGCATGGTATGAGGCATTTGGTGTAAAGCAGGGCGACAAGCTGTTCATTCCTAAGAACCAGCGCCTGGAGCTTTGGTAATTCACAGAAGGAAATTTTTCCGAATAGGATTTTTCGGGAATATTTTTCTTGAATAGATAGAAAAAAAATAAAGTCCTGATGTTTTGTTTGTTTGAAACATCAGGACTTTTTTTTATGCTTTTTATAAAATGGGGGTTATTGCTTCTTCTCCAGTTCCTGAAGATTTTCCATCTTCTTCGATTCCAGGAATTCGTAAATACCGCAGAGATGTTCTCGGACGCGACCATGACCGAACTCATAAACCTTGCTGACTAGACCATCAAGGAAATCACGGTCGTGACTAACCACGATGAGTGTTCCGTCGAAATCGAGCAAGGCCTGTTTCAGCACATCCTTGGTCTTCAGGTCGAGGTGGTTGGTAGGCTCATCGAGAATCAGCAGGTTCACCGGCTCAAGCAGGAGTTTGAGAATGGCAAGACGGGTGCGCTCACCTCCCGACAAAACTTTTACCTTCTTTGTAGAATCCTCTCCTCCAAACATGAATGCTCCGAGCAAATCGCGTATCTTGTTGCGGATTTCACCTTTGGCAACATCATCAATGGTCTGGAATACGGTAAGTTCGCCATCGAGCAGAGAAGCCTGGTTCTGGGCGAAATAACCTATCTGCACATTATGTCCCAATTCCAACTTTCCTTCGTTCTGAAGCTGACCCATGATACATTTCACAAGCGTTGACTTACCCTCTCCGTTTCTTCCCACGAAGGCAATCTTGTCTCCTCTTTCTACGGTAAGATTCACGCCGCTGAAAATCTTCTTGCCATCAAACGACATCGCCACATCGCTCATCTGAACCGGATAAGCACCGCTTCGTGGGCTCGGCGGGAACTTGAGTCGAAGTCGACTTGTATCTTCTTCATCCACTTCGATAAGTTCCAGTTTCTCTAGCATCTTCACGCGGCTCTGCACCTGGAAGGTTTTAGAATAAGTGCCTTTGAAGCGTTCTATAAAGTCCTTGGTTTCAGCAATCATCTTCTGCTGTTCCTCATATTTCTTCATCTGCTGTTCGCGGCGTTCCTTTCGCAGTTCCAGATACTGGCTGTAGGTGGCTTTGTAGTCGTAGATGCGGCCCATGGTTACTTCGATGGTTCTTGTTGTAATGTCGTCAACGAATTTTCGGTCGTGGCTGATGACAACTACCGCTTTCGAACTGTTGATGATGAAGTCTTCGAGCCAGCCGATAGATTCGATGTCGAGATGGTTGGTAGGCTCATCGAGCAGCAGCACGTCTGGCGATTTCAAGAGCAGTTTTGCCAGCTCAATTCTCATTCTCCAACCTCCCGAAAACTCGCTGGTAGGGCGGTTGAAATCAGAGCGTTCAAAACCTAGACCTAGCAGCGTCTTCTCTACATCTTCCTCGAAATGAGTCATGTCGATGGCGTAGAATTTCTCAGACAGAGAAGATACCTTCTCGATGAGCTGCATGTAGTCATCGCTGTCGTAGTCGGTACGGGTAGTGAGCTCGTTGTTGATGCGGTCAATCTCAGCCTGCATCTTGTGCAGATGGGCGAACGCCTGGCAGGTTTCCTCGAATACGGTTCTGCCGTCTTCGGTCATCAGATGCTGAGGCAGATAGGCGATGACGCAGTCCTTGGGAGCGGAAACGGAGCCACGTGTGGCTTTTCTCACACCGGCGATAATCTTGAGCAAGGTGCTCTTTCCTGCGCCATTCTTGCCCATCAGGGCTATACGGTCCTTCTCGTTGATCTGGAAGGAAATGTCTTTGAATAGGGTGGTGCCGCCAAATTCTACGGTCAATCCATCAACTGTAATCATATTATTTTCTTCTTGTTCTAATGTTTGTTTTATTAACGGTATTTTGTAGAATATCAGTCTACGATGTGGTTGATTACCATTCCTGCTATTGCCATTCCGAAGGAGGCGGTAATGTGGCAGAGCGAGCCGTTGATTTGCGCCTTGGTTGAGCACCATTCATGTTCCACGAGTTGCTGGTCGCCAGGTGCATCATATACGGCTGTATCTGTTCCTCGTTCTCCGCTGAGCAGTTTGGCTTTCGGACACAGGCAACCGCCTGTACCGCAGGCCTTGTTCACTCCCATGTTCTGCATCGGCTTTTCCTCGCTATAAACGCATTGGAACTTGCGGCGAGGGAAGGTCTTGCTTTTCTTGAATTTCTTGCGCAGGGCTCTTGCCAGCGGGTCTCCATCCACCTTCCAGAACTCAGCCTTTCTCACCATGAAGGGGTCGCGGCGGAGGGCTGCACCCATCGAAGAAATGAAGGTGATTTCCTTAGGAAGGGCTGTGGCACGGAGAATCAGGTCGGCCTTATCCTTTAGCGAGTCGATGGCGTCGATGATAAAATCGTATTCTTCCATGTGGAACTCATCGGCTGTTTCTGCCTGATAGATTTTCTGATAAGCCGTGATGTTGGCATCGGGGTTGATTTCAAGCAGTCGTTCGCGCAGCGCATCTACTTTTACCTGTCCTATCGTGCGGCTTGTTGCCATGAGCTGGCGGTTGCAGTTGGTTACACAGACGCGGTCGCTGTCTACGATGGTGATGTTACGGATTCCGCTTCGTACCAGTCCTTCTGCGCACCATGACCCTACGCCACCAATTCCGAAGATGAGCACGCGTGCTGCCTGCAGTTTCTCGAGATTATCTTTTCCCAGGAGCAGTTCTGTACGTCGCTGCATTCCCCGCTCCATTGTCGTTATGTTTTTTCCCATATTTGTGTGTAAGAATTTTCTAAAATTATAATTTCTTGGCAAATCAGTTGCAAAGGTACAAATAATATTCAGAATCTTGTTCTTTTTGCTGGCTTATCTTTCTGATGGTTTGGTTAATGTTTCATAATGGGTTCCGAAAACGATAATGACCCTTAATGACTTTGACCCTTAATAACCTTTTCGAGCTTAATGACCTTAATGACCTTGACCTTAATGACCGTGCTGACCTCTTGACCTTACTTCCTCGGGGCTTCATTGATGACCGGCGCCTGCCATCATTTATGACCCTTGCTGGTCTTAATAGAAGACCGGAACGAGGCACAAAAGGCTGTTCCTTCGATTGCCGGTGCAAAGATACAACATTTTTCGGCAGAATGCAAGTCTTTACCCCAACTTTCTTTCGGAGAAATAACGTAAGAAGCTGATTGATAATAATTTCTGTTGATTTTCTATTGGAAGTTTGGGGTACAGTTGTTTGAAAACGGGTAAAAAGCGAGCATGAATGGAAGGAGAATACAATCGGGTCATTAGGTCAAAGTCATTAAGGGTCATTTTTAAAAAGAATTGTGTCATCTTTAGCTATAGTATATATAAATTTTATTTATATATATACTATATGATGATTTTTCGCCCCGAAAATGAAAATGACCCATAATGACCTTAACCCTTAATGACCTTTTTATTAATCTTGTTTTTGCTGATTATTATTGAGTAATGATGTTGTTAAAATGTTGGCTATTAATGGATTAGTACTGTATTTCGTAGCTTTGATTTAATGTTTTCTGTATAAAGATAATCTACATTAATCTGCATCTGATTGTCGTGTTCCCATCGCTCTACCATACATTTTTATCTCTTCTGTCCCTTCAATTTAGCTCAAAATACCTCAATTGGGAGGCTGTTTTTGATGCGAGGAGGAGCATTTTTCACCCCTATTAGAGGGGGTAAAACACTTTCCTAACCCTGTATTTTTGCACATTTCCTTCGAAAAACACAAAATTTCGCTTGAATTCGCATCTCTTCCGTTTCGGTATGAAATAGTAATGATATTTTACATATATAACACTTAAGCCTATTTCTCATATTCTTAGGCAAGGCCTAATGCAAGAAAATATATTGACATATCCCCATCCGCTTATGCTTGAATCTTACTGGCAGCAGTTCCTCGATTTGGCTTATTATACATCTGATTTTCTTTATTTTTTTCGGATTGTAGCCTATTTTTGCCTGATATATTGTGTGAGATTATGTTATGAAAATCGCCGGTTATCTCATTATTTTTGAGATAACCGGCGATATTTTTATCTTCTTCTGCCTCTTCCTTCATTTCTTCCTTGGTTTCCACGACCTTGATTTTCACGACCGCCGCGATTGTTTTTATCCCCGCTATTGTAGCGGTTCTTGCGGTTATGGTTGTCGTTGTCGAAATTAGGGTTGAAGCTCTTTTTCTTCTTATCCTTGAAGAAGCCCGCACCTTGCTCTTTCTGGCTGCGGAGTTCGGCTCTTGCCGCAGCTACCGCATCACGGATATTAGCGTTGGCGTTGTTGCTTCTGCCTTGAGAAATATTCTGAGCAGAGCCTTTCTGTGAATGATTGCCTCTTGAAGATTTTCCGTTTAACGGACGGCCTTCGTTCAGATATTTATCTTCATCATAGCAGCCTACATTTCCGAAACCCTTTGGTGCAAAGCGGTCAGAAGCATTTCTGCCACGACCTTTTCCTGCATTCGGTTCAGAAGCATTTCTGCCAGTTCCACGCTTGCCTTTGGCACCTTTTCCTACACCCGGATTATCGTAGGTAGAACCAATCGGCTTGTCGTCATAATGAGTCTTCTTGCCCTTGAAACTTCCACCCATGCTCTTCCTGTCGTAGAGCTTGTCGATGAGGTCGGCTCTGCCTATCCGGCGAAGTTCACTCTCTATGGCGCGGCGCTCTTCAGGCTTGTACCAGAAGAAGAACATGCGCTGGGCAAGCTTCTCTTTCTGGGTCTTGGCGCTGAAAACCGGCTCCAGGGTGTAAGGATCGTAACCCGTATACCAGGTCTCGGTAGAAATGGTCATAGGAGTAGGGGTGAAATCCTGCACCTGTTCCAGATGGAAGTCCAGTCCCTTCGTAATGACGGCAAGTTCAGCCATGTCTTCTTCATGACAGCCCGGATGCGAACTGATGAAGTAAGGAATGATCTGCTGGTTCAGACCTTCTTCCTTGTTGATCTTGTCGAAGATGCGCTTGAACTCGTAGAAGAGGTCGAACGATGGCTTGCGCATGAACTTCAAAACCTCCGGGCTCGTATGTTCGGGAGCCACCTTCAGTCGGCCGCTCACGTGCTTGGTAATCAGTTCGCGCGTGTATTCTCTAGCCGCCTGATTCACCTTTTCGTCCTTGCTCTTATGCAGCAGAAGGTCGTAACGCACACCACTACCAATGAAACTCTTCTTGATTCCCGGCAAAGCATCAACAGCATGATAAATCTCCAGAAGCTTGCTGTGGTCGGTATTGAGGTTCGGACAAATCTGAGGGTTTACACACGACGGGCGCTTGCACACTTCGCAGGCTTTCTGATTCTTGCCGTGCATTCCGTACATGTTGGCAGATGGACCGCCCAAATCGCTCAGATAGCCCTTGAAATCAGGCATCTGGATGATTTTCTTTACCTCCTTCAGAATGCTCTCCTTGCTGCGGCAAACCACGAATTTACCCTGATGGGCAGAAATGGTGCAGAAAGAACAGCCGCCGAAACAGCCACGATGAAGGTTCACGGAGAACTTAATCATCTCGTAGGCTGGAATGGTCTTGCCCTTGTATTTAGGATGAGGCAAACGCGTATAAGGCAGGTCGAAAGCCGCATCCAGTTCCGCGGTAGTCATCAGCGGGAAAGGCGGATTCACCACTACATATTTGCCGTCAACTTCCTGAATCATGCGCTGAGCATGCATCTTGTTGGCTTCTTCCTCCAGATGGCGCACGTTCTCAGCCTGTCCCTTCTTGTTGTGGAGACATTCTTCGTGGCTGTGGAGGATGATGTCATCGTCCTTGAAACCGCCCGGAATCTCATTTTCCTTGCAGTAGAAAACCACCTGCGGCATTTCGTGGATTTGGCTAAGCGTCTTGCCTTCTGCAAAGGCGTTGGCTAGTTCAACGATAGAACGTTCGCCCATTCCGTAGAGAATGAGGTCGGCGCCCGAATCGCAGAGAATGCACTTGCGGAGCTCGTCTTTCCAATAGTCGTAGTGGCTGATGCGGCGCAACGAAGCCTCAATACCGCCTAGTGCTACAGGTACGTCGGGAAAGAGTTTCTTCAGTATCTGCGTATAGACGATAGACGGATAGTCGGGACGCATATCGTGGCGGGAGTCGGGACTGAAAGCATCCTCACTACGCATGCGGCGGTTGGCCGTGTAGCGGTTCACCATCGAGTCCATGGCACCCGGAGAAACACCAAAGAAGAGGCGAGGGCGACCGAGTTTCTTGAAGTCTCGGAAATCGCCGTGCCAGTCGGGCTGTGGAACGATGGCTACCCGATAGCCGTTAGCCTCCAGCATTCGTCCGAGGATGGCAGGGCCGAAGGATGGGTGGTCAACGTAAGCATCTCCTGAAAAGAGGATGACGTCGAGTTCGTCCCATCCGCGCAACTCGCATTCTTTCTTGGTGGTAGGTAAGAAATCTGTTAACTTATAATCCATTCAATATTTTTTAATCATTTACTGCGTCTGGTTCTGCATCAGCTGCAGCCTCAGCCTGCTTCTTGTCTTTCCAGTCTACGTAGAGCAGAACGAGGTTGTGAAGACCGAGCGCCTTCATGTTCTGATTGTAGATGACGTCGAGACAGAGATCGAGCAACTCCTTATCCTTGATATCGCTGCTCTCGAGGAGTGAACGCACATTAAGTTTCAGTTTATCGAGCACTTCCTCGTCGATAATGCCGTTGCTGTCTACGAGGTTGCGGAGTAACTGATACTTTTCGATGGTCTCTAAATGCTGGTCGCTCACTTCGATAGAGCGAGTGCCAGACTGGTTGGCTTGAATCTTATACATAAGCTTAAAATTTTTTATCTGTTTTACTTTAAATTTAATCTGTCAGAAATTTGAGAATACCGAGCAACACGCTAGTGCGGGTACTTTCGTCGATGATGCATTCCAGTGGGAATCCCATGACGAAGCTGCGGTAAGTAGTGCTCTTGTAGGCAACCGCCGCACTTGTTCCCGTATCGTATTGCATCGCCGTGAAGGCGTAATTGCCAACCGGCTTCAATATTTCGGGATGGGTTGCCGCATAATGCTGGGCATTCAGCTCGTTATAATAGCTGAACTGCAGGCCTAAGCCCGTAACGTTAGGCGAAGTGTAGACTATACTGTCTCGTTCTGTTACGGTTGAATCTTCGGGATTGATGTCCCTGGTGATGGCCGTAGAACCTGTAGGCTCGTAGCTGAGTTTCAGAATATCGCTCAGGAACGCCTGTTCCTCTTCTGTCTGCATGTCGCTTCCGGTGTAAGAACCGCTTATCAGGATTCTGCCGCCTTGGCTGGCGTACTGCCTGATGCGGTTCTGAAGCTCAGGTGTGAACGACTTGAAGAAGGCATGAGTATAGCCGTCATGGCGCTCAAGACCGTTGATGAGGTCAACTGCCTGATAGTTCTTCATCTGAACCCTTCCGCTGGCGATAACTTCGCTTGAACAGCTGGAAATATTGTATTTTCCAGAAGCCGCAATACTTGTAGCGTGCGCCTGAACATAGTTGAAGTCGTTGCCTGCTACAAACTTGCCAATCATTTCGTTGCCGCTGAAGCCGAGGCCGAAACTGGTTTCGTTGCCCATTCTGCTTCTGTCGAACACCTGCTGCTTGCCGCTCCATCCCGCCGTCAGTCCGTAGCTTACGCCCGGATCCTGATCAAGGTCAAAACCTTGCTTTTCTTCATTATCAACAACCTGCGGAGAGGCAAGACGATGGAAATTGTTCACGATGAGCACAGACTTGCTGGCAGCAGGATTATAGAGTACAGAGAGGGTTTCGGTGGTGAAACTTTCTCCTCCCGCATTAACCGCAGCCACCTTGAAATGATAAAGTTTGCCCGGTTCCAGCTGCATCTGGCAGCGGGTGGTGTTCACGATGGTTCCGTTGTCAAATCCGCCTTGTCCCTCAGCCTTATAGATAATGTAAGAAGTAGGGCGGGCGGATGGTTCCGTCTTGTCCAGCTGGGCGCTCCAGGAGAGCAGGGCAATACCTCCGTTCTGCGTAACGCTGAAGTTCTGCGGAGCCAGCGGCTGGACCACGTAGCGGGTTCCATGATTGCTGTTTACGAAGCGCAGGATAGTTTTGTAGATGGAGCGCGCAATGTAGAATTTGCCGAGCGGATCCTGAGCAATTCTCATGTCGGGGAAACTCTGATGTGAAAGCATTTCGAGGATAGCCGACGGAACTTCCGGCAGACGGGTTTCAGAATAGTTCCTGTCCCATACATAGCGCTTGCCGAATTCGCCGAACTGAGCCGTCAGATCCGTAACAAGATTATCGCGCAAAGCTTTGGCGAAATCCTTGGATGTGAATCTGGAGATTCCGCTGTTCAGCATTCCGTCATTATAATCTGTGGTGCAGATGGCGAGGGCTCCGATGGTAGATTTTCCATCCTTATTGTAACCCGCATCACTATGAAGCGCCAGCGAGAGTTCTATAGGCACGTGCTTGCCCTTTCTGGCAGGCATGTAAACCGAACCGCCGCCCAGCCAGTTGGTCATCAGCGAACGGGCGTTGATGTCGTCGGCGTAATCATCTTCTCCCTTTCTGCCGCCGTAAACCTTGTAAGGAGCTCCTGCCCATTGGGCGTAGTATCTGGCTCCTTCCAGGCAACGGGGCAATCCGCTGGTGTAATCGCCACGCTCTATGTTTCCCATGCCTCCGCCAAAGCGGACAGCATCTGTAGTAACCACTCCGCGGCGAGAAGCCTTGTTGGTGCAGACCACGCGGTTGAACTCGTTGCAGCCCTTGTCGAAATCGAAGGTGCCCAGGTAAACCCAGGTGCCTCCACCCATACGCTGGTTAACGGAAAACTCTGTAGCTTCGCCCTTGTGATAAACGATGTATCTTGCATCGCTCACGCTCTTGGGGAGCGACTGGTAGCTTACGTAGACTGCGTATTTGCCGGCTTCCTTGAAACGGGGCTGGTAGCTAACCTGGCTGGTCTTCTTGCGCTTGGTAGCCTTTGCCTTTCTCACGGTTCCCATGAGGAAAGGATTTTCACCATCCTTCAGTCGGGGGCGGTTGGCAAAACCGGGCGAATCGCAGTTTTTCCATTTTTTGCTCGCCTCCTTTTCGAAATAATAAACCGACTTGACAGCATCATCATTATCGATGACGATTTCGTTCGTCTGCCAGTCTCTTTCGCGGGGTGTGAAGACGATGGCTCCCGCATTCTGAAGCATCGGGATGAGGTAGGGCACTACGATGGTTTGAGTGAAGAGATCTTCGTTGGTGCAAAACAGGTTAGGTCGCTGCCATTTCCATACATCTCTGTCAGCATAATAATACCGTCCGTGCGAGGCCCATAGCGAAAGGTGCCTGTTCTGAAGTCCCGCCGTAACGAAATAAGGGCGTGAAACATTGAACACCCATGGGTCGCCATCATAATCGATGCCTTGCCATGCGCCGCTGTTCGCCTCGTCGTAGGTAGGAAAAAACGATTTGCCGTTAGCCTGAAGCGAAGCTCCAGCGGCTAACAGCAAACTGCTTATCAAACAATATGTTATGTTTTGGTGTTTCACTTTACGAATACTCCTTCTTAAATAGATGATTAAACCGTTATCAGCTAACGTTTAATCAATATTTCCAATCGTGAACTTCTCCGGTTTCTTTCCTTTGAAATCCTTGAAGTACAACTTGATTTCACGCATGTCTTTGTCAACATCTCCTGATGGGATAATCTGCTTGGTGCATTGGATGACCTTTTTCTCGTAGTCAAGCCCATAGAGATGGATAGGCAGATGCGCCTTGAGGGCGATGAAATAGAATCCCTTTTTCCATTCCGGGTTGAGCGAGCGGGTACCTTCGGGCGTAATGCACAGTCCGAACGACTTCCGTTTATCCGCTTCAGCAGCCAGATTATCCGTCATGCTAGTATGTTTGCTTCTCCACACAGGAATACCTCCCATCTTTCTGAAGATAGGACCTAGCGGCCAGAAGAACCATTCCTTTTTCATGAGGAAATTACATTTGATTCCCTCAGCATGGGCAAAGAGCTGGCCCAGGATCAAATCCCAGTTGCTTGTGTGCGGAGCCATGCAGATAATATACTTTTCAGGAAGCTCCTGGGTGATGATTTTCTTATAGCCCAAGCGCTTATACAATATCCATTGACAAATTCCTTTTACCATATATATATAAATAGGTGTATTTTCTGATTCTTATGATAATAGGATTATGCCAAGTTTGAAATCTGGTCGATGATTTCGCTCATCTGCTTGTTGAAGTCGCTTATGAGCTTTTTATAATATTCACCCTTCGTGATTCCAGGTTCCGGATGAGACACGCGGCTGATGTAGTCGCCGTTGATCATGACGATAGCTGAAAGAATGCCATCCACATCTTCCTGTGTAGTCTTACCATTATACAAAGATGCAGCTACTGTTTCGGCGAAAAGTTCGCTTGTAATGTAGTTGATCGTGCGCTTTAAATCTCTTTTATTAGCCATAATTCTTTTCTCCTAATTAATGATTAATTAAAAATATCGCTCAAAGATAATCATTTTCTTTGAAATAACATCATTTTTTGGGAAAAAATGTATCTATTAACGCATTTTTAGCATTTTTCTTTCCGTATTTCGCAGAAAAGAGTTATTTTTGCAGATGTTTTTGAAGTTTCAACTAATTAAAATAAAAACGAATTATGGAAAAAAGTGCATTGCAGATTGCAAGAGCTGCTTATCAGCCAAAATTGCCTAAGGCTCTCCAGGGCCCAGTAAAGGCAGTTGAAGGTGCAGCAACACAGTCAGTAGGTAATCAGGATGAAATCAAGGCGTTGTTCCCTAACACTTATGGAATGCCTGTTATTACATTCGAGGCAGGTGAGGCTAAGGAACTTCCTGCTTTCAACGTAGGTGTTATCCTCTCAGGTGGTCAGGCTCCTGGCGGTCACAACGTGATTTCTGGTCTCTTCGACGGTGTGAAGTCTCTTAACCCAGCTAACAAGCTCTATGGTTTCATCCTCGGTCCTGGTGGTCTTGTTGACCATAAGTACATGGAGATTACTTCTGAACTCATGGACGAATACCGCAACACAGGTGGTTTCGATATCATCGGTTCTGGCCGTACCAAGCTTGAGAAGGAAGACCAGTTTGAGAAGGGTATTGAGATTCTTCGTGAACTCGGCATTAAGGCACTTGTCATCATCGGTGGTGACGACTCAAATACAAACGCTTGCGTTCTCGCTGAATACTATGCAGCTAAGAAGTATGGCGTACAGGTAATCGGTTGCCCTAAGACTATCGACGGCGACTTGAAGAACGAGCAGATTGAAACTTCTTTCGGTTTCGATACAGCCTGCAAGACATATTCTGAGCTCATCGGTAACATCGAGCGCGACTGTAACTCAGCACGTAAGTACTGGCACTTCATCAAGCTGATGGGTCGTTCAGCATCTCACATCGCTCTTGAGTGCGCTCTCCAGACTCAGCCAAACATCTGCTTGATTTCTGAGGAGGTAGAGGCTAAGGAAATGTCACTCGATGATGTTGTTACTTATATTGCAACTGCAGTAGCTAACCGTGCTGCTGAGGGCAACAACTTCGGTACTGTTCTCATCCCAGAGGGTCTGATCGAGTTTATCCCAGCTATCAAGAAGCTCATCGCAGAATTGAACGAGGTTCTTACAGACCCTGCAACAGGCGAGAGCCGTGAGTTTGCAAGTGCTGAGGAGCAGATTGCATTCGTTAAGGGTGCCATCGCTAAGGACAACCTCGCTGTATTGGAGTCTTTGCCAGCTGACGTAGCTCGCCAGCTCTGCCTCGACCGTGACCCTCACGGAAACGTACAGGTTTCTCTCATCGAGACAGAGAAGTTGCTCTCTCGCATGGTAGCTGAGAAGTTGGCTGCTTGGAAGAAGGAGGGTAAGTTCGTAGGTAAGTTCTCAGCTCAGCACCACTTCTTCGGTTACGAGGGACGTTGCGCAGCTCCTTCTAACTACGATGCAGACTACTGCTACTCACTCGGTTTCAACGCATCTCGCCTCATCGCTAACGGCAAGACTGGTTACATGTCAGTTATCAAGAATACAACAGCTCCTGCTGCTGAGTGGATTGCTGGTGGTGTGCCTATCACAATGATGATGAACATCGAGCGTCGTAACGGTGCCAACAAGCCTGTTATCCGCAAGGCTCTCGTAGAGCTCGACGGTGCTCCATTCAAGTTCTTCGCTTCTAAGCGTGAGCAGTGGGCTAAGGAGACAGCTTATGTATATCCAGGTCCTATCCAGTACTGGGGTCCATCTGAGGTTTGCGACCAGACCACAAAGACTCTCCAGTTGGAGCAGGCTAAGTAAGAAATATGTTTCTGATGATTCAGGAATAAACATTCTTATATAGGTGCTAGATTCTTCTAGCCGACCTTTAGGGAGGGGATGTCTTGCCGTAGGCTGTATAGCCATGCATGCACCTCCTCCCTCTTTTTTATATATAATTCCACTACTGTCCGGATAAATTCCGGAACATGTAGCCTAAGTTGTTGAAAATTAATTAAATATATCGTTCTTTGAATTTTTGGATTAAATTTTGTACTTTTGCAGATGGGCCTCAAATGGCTCTGATTTACTGTGATGCGTACAAAAAAGACCATATTTTCTCAGA